>RCNC010000905.1_pt1 | contig 27715 bp, 40 predicted proteins | sample 2041301 | NCBI WGS metagenome assembly RCNC01 (sample SAMN09708231, study PRJNA481090) | Marine sediment metagenome, whole genome shotgun sequencing project. | biome: marine sediment; feature: ocean; material: sediment; isolation source: Sewage treatment plant 13A marine sediment (STP13A) ... | reverse complement strand
ACGTTCAAGCAATTGCATCATCCGCCACGGCTGCAGCCGCTAGGCTTGGTCCTCCGCCGGCTATCGAGATTTCAGAAATTGCTACGGATGAGGTCCGGTTTGCTTTTGATGGCGATGCAGTTGTGTTTAGCCCAGAGTCTGATGAGATTTATGCAACAGAGGGCCTGAAAGCGTTTTTGGAACATGAAGTCGAAAATGCTACGAAACCAATGAACGCGGGCCCATTTGGTAACTTTCTGAAGAAACTATCGAAACTTAGGGAGCTGCATTTGGTTAAGCCGGGTGTGAGCAAAGTTCGAATCGCAATTGTAACCGCAAGAAACGCTCCGGCGCATGCGAGAGTGGTCCATACGCTCAGGGCGTGGGGTACTCCGGCAGATGAGGCGCACTTTGTTGGCCCCAATGAGAAGGGGCCAATACTTGATGCCATGGGCGCACACATATTCTTTGATGATCAAGAAAAGCATATACTTGGTGCATCTGCATTGGTTCCATCTGGCCACGTCCCGGGGCCACATAACCCAAAAAAGCCAATAATACCAGCTGGGTAGCAAGTTAGTCTTGTAAAGCATGCGGCGGTTGGCAGGTTACTTGGGTTAAGTTGGTTTGTACTCAATCCCCCTTGCCACCGCCCGCGACTCCCCCTATAGCACCCAAATCCAACAAGGGTGCGCCACGCGCGCCCTTTATACGTTGGAGCGAAAGACGCGATGAGGGCCTCCTCTCCGATCTAGACCCTAATCAAAGGGTGATGACATGGCAGCCAGCCAAAACATCCGTATCCGCCTTAAGGCGTTTGATTTCCGCGTACTTGATGCAAGCACCGCAGAAATCGTTAGCACAGCTAAGCGCACAGGCGCTTCCGTGCGTGGACCGATCCCACTTCCAAACAAGATCGAAAAATTCACTGTTCTGCGTGGGCCCCACGTTGACAAGAAATCCCGTGATCAGTTCGAGATCCGTACGCACAAGCGTCTTCTCGACATCGTGGACCCAACACCACAGACCGTGGACGCGCTGATGAAGCTCGACCTCGCTGCTGGCGTTGACGTCCAGATTTCCGTGTAAGGAGTAGAACACATGCTCCGTACCGGACTTATCGCAAAGAAAGTCGGCATGACCCGGCTTTTCATGGAAGACGGCCGTCAGGTTCCTGTCACCGTTCTTTCGCTCGAAAATCTGCAGGTTGTTGCACAGCGTACTGCTGACACCAACGGCTACACAGCTGTTCAGCTGGGTGCAGGCAACGCTAAAGTAAAGCGTACAAGCCAAGCTATGCGCGGTCACTTCGCAGCGGCAAAAGTAGAACCTAAGCGCAAAGTTGCTGAGTTCCGCGTCGCCCCTGAGAACATGATCAATGTTGGCGAAACGCTGACTGTGAACCATTACTTCGAAGGCCAATACGTTGACGTATGCGGCACATCGATTGGTAAAGGTTTCCAGGGTGCGATGAAGCGTCACAACTTCGGCGGTTTGCGCGCGACACACGGTGTGTCCGTTTCTCACCGTTCGCATGGTTCCACTGGCCAATGTCAGGATCCAGGCAAGGTTTTCAAAGGCAAGAAGATGGCCGGCCACATGGGTTCTGCCCGCGTGACCACACAAAACCTGCAAGTGATCAAGACAGATGCCGATCTTGGCGTCATCATGGTTAAAGGCGCAGTTCCCGGCTCCAAAGGTGGCTGGGTCACAATCAAGGATGCGGTTAAGAAGCCAACTCCTGAGAACGTGATCTACCCTGCTGGCCTCAAGTCGCTTGACGAAGAAGCCAAGCGTTTGGCTGAAGAAGCCGCTGCCGCTGCTGCCGCTGAAGAAGCTGCTGCTGCAAAGGCCGCTGCTGAAGCAGAACAAGCCGCACAGGACGCTGCAGAAGCTGACACCACAAATGAAGCCTCGGCAGACGATGCCGCGCCGACAGAAGGTGATAAATAATGAAGGCTGATGCAATCAAACTGGACGGCAAGACAGCTGGTTCCGTCGAATTGAACGACGAAATCTTCGGTCTTGAGCCACGCAAGGATATCTTGCACCGCGTCGTTCGCTGGCAGCGTAACAAGGCAATGGCGGGTACACACGATGTGCTTGGTCGTTCCGAAGTGAGCTATTCCACCAAGAAGATCTATCGCCAAAAAGGCACCGGTGGCGCTCGTCACGGTTCCCGTGGTGCTCCGATCTTCCGTTCTGGTGGTGTCTACAAGGGCCCAACGCCCCGTAGCCATGCGCATGATCTTCCTAAGAAGTTCCGCAAGCTTGGTCTTAAGCACGCTCTGTCCGCGAAAGTGGCTGCAGGCGAGCTGGTGATCGTTGAGAATATCAACGTCAAAGACGCCAAAACATCTGCACTGGCCAAAATGGTCGGTTCACTGGGTTGGAAACGCGCGCTGATCATCGACGGTGCAGAGGTCAACGCTGACTTCCTGCGTGCGTCTGCAAACATCACAACAATCAACGTTCTGCCGTCGCAAGGCGCGAACGTGTACGACATCCTGCGCAGTGACACACTTGTCCTGACCAAAGCAGGCGTCGAAGCTCTGGAGGCTCGTTTAGCATGAACGCCAAAGCAGAATATTACGATGTGATCCGCAAGCCGATCATCACAGAAAAAGCAACGATGGCTTCTGAAGCCAACGCCGTTGTTTTCGAAGTGGCGATTGAGGCGAACAAACCAATGATCAAGCAGGCTGTTGAAGCTTTGTTTGGTGTAAAGGTCAAAGCGGTCAACACGTCCATCACTAAAGGTAAAGTGAAGCGCTTTCGCGGTTCACTTGGTACCCGTAAGGACGTGAAAAAAGCATACGTGACGCTTGAAGAAGGCAACACGATCGACATCTCAACTGGTCTCTGATCAGTCGTTATCGATTTGAGAAAGGCCCTCGGTGCAAACCGGGGGCCTTTTTTCGTTTCTGCCGTCAGAAATTCTTGGTTTTTGCCCGATCTGCGTGTCTAATTGCCCCAAACAAAAGGGGCGAAACCAATGACGAAACACCATAAAATTGCTGTGATCGGGCTTGGCTCTATGGGCTATGGCATGGCCGCGTCCGTGCTGGTTGCAGGTCACCCGACGCATGGGTTTGATATCAATCCGGCGCAGGTTGCCCGCTTTCAGGCCGAGGGTGGCGCTGCGGGTGATCTCGAAGACATCGCGCCCGTACTTGATGCGTTGGTTGTCGTGGTCCTGAACGCCGCCCAAACCGAAGCTGTGCTGTTTGGTGACGCTGGTGTCGTGCCTACAATGAAGCGCGGCAGTGTCGTGATGGCCTGTGCGACCGTCCCGCCTGCGTTCGCCCGTGATATGGCCGAGCGCTGCGCAGGGTTCGGTGTGCACTATCTGGATGCACCCATTTCGGGCGGGTCGGTGAAGGCCGCGCAAGGCAAGCTGTCGATTATGGCTTCTGGCACTGCCGCGGCTTTTGAGGCTGCGGCCCTCGTCTTGGATGCCACCGCTGAGAAGGTGTTCACCTTGGGCGACGTGGCAGGCGCAGGATCGGCGATGAAGGCCGTAAACCAATTGCTTGCTGGTGTGCATATCGCCGCGATGGCCGAGGCGCTCACCTTTGGCTTGTCCCAAGGGGTGAGCGCGGAAAAGTTCATCGAAGTGATCCCTGAATGTGCGGGTACAAGCTGGATGCTGGAAAACCGCGCGCCCCATATTGTGGCTGGCGACTATTCCCCGCACAGCTCGGTCAATATCTGGCCAAAGGACCTTGGCATCGTATTGGATATCGCGCGTGGGTCGGGCTTTGATGCGCCAGTGACGCAGGCCGCGCTGGCACAGTTCGAAGAGGCCGCAGCGATGGGTCTTGGCCATGAGGACGACGCGGCGGTGGCAAAGGTCTATGCGGCGCGGGCAGGGGTTGAATTGCCAAAGCAAAGCTAAGGGACTGCGGCTTGATTCCAGGCTCGGATACTTAGATGGGCTGGTTTTGACTTAATCGCGGCCAAACCACTTGCCCCTTAACCCCCTCCCTGCTACATCCGCGCAATCGCACAGCCTCGGATTCGTCCGGGGCTGCGCTTTTATTACGTCGGGCACCTACGGGGGCCTATAACTTCAGGGTCTCCTCGCGAGGCCCGCCAAGCAAACGGAAGAAGCAAACATGGCATTAAAGTCGTATAAGCCGACGACGCCAGGCCAACGTGGGTTGGTGCTGATTGACCGTTCGGAGCTTTGGAAAGGACGTCCCGTCAAATCCCTTACACAGGGTCTGACGAAATCGGGCGGCCGGAACAACACCGGACGGATCACTATGCGTCGCATTGGTGGGGGTGCTAAGCGCCTTTACCGTATCGTCGATTTCAAGCGTAACAAGTTGGATATGCCAGCTGTTGTCGCACGGATCGAATATGACCCGAACCGGACTGCGTTTATCGCACTGATTCAGTACGAAGACGGCACTCAAAATTATATCCTTGCACCACAGCGTCTTGCTATTGGTGATAAGGTGATCGCATCTGCCAAGGCTGACATTAAGCCCGGCAACGCAATGCCATTCAGCGGCATGCCAATCGGTACGATCATTCACAACATCGAAATGAAGCCAGGCAAAGGCGGCCAGATCGCCCGTGCAGCCGGTACTTACGCCCAGTTCGTTGGTCGTGACGGTGGCTACGCGCAGGTTCGCCTGTCGTCCGGTGAATTGCGCCTGATCCGTCAGGAATGCATGGCTACTGTCGGTGCTGTGTCGAACTCTGATCACTCTAACCAGAACTTCGGTAAAGCTGGCCGTATGCGTCACAAGGGCATTCGTCCTTCTGTACGTGGTGTAGCCATGAACCCGATCGACCACCCTCACGGTGGTGGTGAAGGCCGTACATCTGGTGGTCGGACGCCTGTGACACCTTGGGGTAAAGACACCAAGGGCAAGCGGACGCGTAACAAAAACAAAGCATCGCAGCGCCTTATCGTGCGTTCGCGTCATGCCAAGAAGAAGGGTCGCTAAGAATGGCTCGTTCCGTATGGAAAGGTCCCTTTGTGGATGCATACGTCTTGAAAAAGGCAGAAGCATCTCGCGAAAGCGGCCGCAACGAAGTGATCAAGATCTGGTCACGTCGTTCCACTATCCTGCCTCAGTTCGTTGGTCTCACCTTTGGTGTGTACAACGGCCGGAAGCACATCCCTGTTAACGTCAGCGAAGACATGATTGGTCAAAAGTTCGGTGAATATTCACCAACACGGACTTACACCGGTCACTCCGCTGACAAAAAAGCGAAGCGGAAATAAGCCATGAGCAAGGATAAGAATCCCCGCCGCGTGGCCGATAACGAAGCAATGGCAAAACTGCGCATGCTTCGTACGTCTCCGCAAAAGCTGAACCTCGTTGCTGGCCTGATCCGTGGCAAGAAAGTTGAGCAGGCACTGACTGACCTGACTTTCTCCAAAAAGCGGATTTCGGACGACGTGAAGAAGTGTCTTCAGTCGGCGATCGCCAACGCAGAGAACAATCATAACCTTGACGTCGACGAACTTGTTGTCGCTGAGGCCTATGTTGGCAAGAACTTGATCATGAAGCGCGGGCGCCCACGGGCACGCGGTCGTTTCGGCAAGATCATCAAGCCGTTCGCTGAAATCACGATTCTGGTGCGTCAAGTTGAGGAGCAATCATAATGGGTAATAAAGTAAACCCGATCGGCATGCGTCTTCAGATCAACCGTACTTGGGATAGCCGCTGGTATGCAGATACCAAAGACTACGGCGATCTTTTGTTGGAAGACCTTAAGATCAAGGCTTTCATCAAGAAAGAATGCGTACAGTCTGGCGTTAGCCGCGTGATCATCGAACGTCCGCACAAAAAGTGCCGCGTTACGATCCACGCAGCCCGTCCCGGTGTTATCATCGGCAAGAAGGGTGCAGACATCGAAGGTCTGCGCAGCAAACTTGCCGCTCTGACTGACAGCGAACTGCACTTGAACATCGTTGAAGTCCGCAAGCCAGAACTTGACGCAGCCTTGGTTGCCGAAAGCATTGGTCAGCAGCTTGAGCGTCGTGTGTCTTTCCGTCGTGCTATGAAGCGCTCGGTTCAGAACGCAATGCGCATGGGCGCCCTGGGTATCCGGGTCAACCTTGCGGGTCGTCTGGGCGGTGCTGAAATTGCACGGACAGAATGGTACCGTGAAGGTCGTGTGCCACTGCACACGCTGCGCGCCGACATCGACTATGCACTGTATGAGGCGAAGACGCCTTATGGGATCATTGGCATCAAGGTCTTCATCTACAAAGGTGAGATCATGGAGCACGACCCATCAGCGCACGACCGTAAACATGCTGAGCTGCAAGAGGGCGCTGTCCCTCGCGGCCCACGTCGCTAAGGAGTAGATGATATGCTGCAACCAAAGCGTACAAAACACCGCAAACTGCACAAAGGCCGTATCCGCGGCGAAGCTAAGGGCGGGTCTGACCTGAACTTTGGCACATACGGCTTGAAAGCGATTGAGCCTGAGCGGATTACTGCACGTCAGATCGAAGCTGCACGTCGTGCCATGACGCGTCACATGAAGCGTCAAGGCCGTGTCTGGATCCGGATTTTCCCGGACACTCCAGTCACATCCAAGCCCGTCGAAGTTCGTATGGGTAAGGGTAAAGGCTCGATTGATTTTTGGGCATGCAAGGTCAAACCTGGCCGCGTGATGTTCGAAATCGACGGCGTCAATGAGACAATCGCACGTGAGGCCCTGCGCCTTGCCGCGATGAAGCTGCCGATCAAGACACGGACCGTGGTTCGCGAAGATTGGTAAATCGTTAAATCCGTAGGATTTGATGTGCTTGAAATAGAAAGCCCCCGCTGAGTGATCAGCGGGGGCTTTTACTTTTCTGTGGGCCGCAATTCGGTTCCTTTAGACGAACACGCTAGGTCTTGCATTGCATCTACTGAGTTCTGACAGTTCCTGCCGCATCTTGGGCGAATATCGGTTGCCCTCGACGCACATCATGCGAAGCTTTGCTGCGCTTTGTGCCCAGTTCCAAAGAACTGCTCCGCTTTCATCACTCAATCCACACTCAACCATGCCAAATTCTGCCAAGGTCTGTGGAAGTGATGCCAGAAGCGCATTCACCCCGTCGTCACCCAAACTCGGGTTGTAACTAATACTGAATGACCGCAACCGCAGTCCATCATCACCCATGCTGCCAAGCGCCTTTGCGATGACGCGGGCGTCTTTATGGGTAAGGCGTGCATGTCTTAAGTGAAGATCAAAGGTTGGCGCAGTGGATGTGTCCAGACGCGCGGCAGCTTGATGGCAAACTGGGCGTCCAGTTTCACGCAGCGCAGTGCTAAGCTTTACTAGGCTCATGCGCTGTTAGGCCCACGAATAATTAAAACTCACCGATATCCGCTCTTCTTCCGACATATTCATTGGCACCTCATGTCGCAGCCAGCTTTCCCAGAGCAGCACTTCTCCTGCCTCGGGTTTTGCATAAAAGAACGTTCGCAATTCGTCCCGCGCGTCCTTGGTGCGTATAGGGGCGGCCATCATCATCGCCAGCCGCGGGTCTTCGAATTTGATCGCGCTCGCCCCGTCGGGCATGGCGACGTAGGTTGTGCCGCTGACCACGGAATGGGGGTGGATGTGGCTGGTGTGAATGCCGCCCTCGGGCAGAATGTTGATCCAGATGTCTTCGAGTTTCAGCTTTTTGTCGCCCAGATCAAAAGCCAAGTCTTTGGCAAAGGCCGCGACATGCGCATCGAGCACTTTAACCAGGTCTTTGAAAATAGGGAACCGCCAAGGCAGGTCGCTAAGTGATGCGTAGGACGTATAGCCCGCATAGCCGTTTTCCTCGCACCAGTTTTGGCCGGCTTCGTCATCGTCTGCGATCACGAGGCAAGAGTTCTCAAGCTCTGGCTGGTCAATGGATTTGCCAAGCTCTGATAGTTTGGCGTGATAAAGGCGGGTCGCAAAGAGCGATTTTATATCTGACATAACATCTTCATATCTTGGGGCTGTAAAAAGGTATAGAGTTGAGATCTGGACATGGTCCAAAACAACGGCATGCCTTTGCGCCACAAGGGGTTGCGCTGTTGGACTTCTACCCCCACTCCATCGGGAATCGGGTCACGCTTCTTGCGGCCCACCGGTGATGTTGAAAAAGGAATATGGCATGGATGCCAATGAACTGCGGGCTAAAACGCCCGATCAGCTCCGTGAAGAGCTGGTGAACTTGAAAAAAGAATCATTCAATTTGCGCTTTCAGCAGGCCACTGGTCAGCTTGAAAACACATCCGGTATTCGTGTGGCTCGCCGCAACGCTGCCAAAGTTAAAACAATTCTGAACGAAAAAGCAGCATCCGCTGCTTCGGAGGCTTAATCTATGCCTAAGCGTATCCTAGCCGGGGTTGTCACAAGCAACCAAAACGAACAGACCATCACTGTATCGGTCGAGCGTCGTTATAAGCACCCGCTGCTTCAGAAAACTATTCGTAAGTCGAAGAAATATCGCGCTCACGATGAAGAAAACGCATTCAATGTTGGCGATCAAGTCCGCATTCAAGAATGTGCACCACGTTCGAAAACGAAACGCTGGGAGGTTATTGCCTCTTAAGGTAGTAGCTCCCGAATGAAACGAAACCCTGGGCCCCCGGACAGAAATCGGGACTTGCTCATAGGTCGGAAGGAAACCAAATGATCCAGATGCAGACCAATCTGGATGTAGCTGACAATAGCGGCGCTCGCCGTGTTCAGTGCATCAAGGTTCTGGGTGGTTCTAAACGTCGTTACGCCAGTGTTGGAGACATCATTGTTGTTTCGGTTAAAGAAGCCATTCCACGTGGTCGCGTAAAGAAAGGTGACGTCCGTAAGGCCGTCGTCGTACGCACCGCAAAAGAAGTACGTCGCGAAGATGGCACAGCCATCCGCTTTGACAGCAACGCCGCTGTCATCCTCAACAACAACAACGAGCCAATGGGTACACGTATCTTTGGACCAGTTGTTCGCGAGCTGCGCGCAAAGAACTTCATGAAAATCATCTCGCTTGCTCCGGAGGTTCTGTAGTTATGGCTGCTAAACTCCGTAAAGGTGACAATGTCGTCGTTCTGACTGGCAAGGATAAAGGCAAGACTGGTTCTATCACCAGCATCAGCCCGAAATCCGGCAAGGCCATCGTAGATGGTTTGAATATTGCGATCCGTCACACAAAGCAATCTCAGGCAACAGAGGGTGGCCGCACGCCAAAAGCGATGCCGATCCAACTGTCCAACCTGGCAATCGTTGACAGCAACGGCAAAGCAACCCGCGTCGGCTTCCGTATGGATGGCGACAACAAGGTGCGTTTCGCCAAGACAACAGGGGATGTAATCTAATGCTTGATACTGCAAACTATACCCCGCGTCTGAAGGACCTTTTTGCAACGACCGTTCGCGCGTCGATGAAAGAAGAGTTCGGCTATAAGAACGACATGCAGATCCCACGTTTGGACAAAATTGTTCTGAACATTGGCTGTGGTGCAGAAGCTGTTCGTGACAGCAAGAAAGCAAAAACCGCACAGGAAGATCTGACAACAATCGCTGGTCAGAAGGCCATGACAACACGCGCTAAGAAATCAATCGCTGGTTTCCGCGTTCGTGAAGACATGCCACTGGGTGCAAAGGTGACTTTGCGCGGCGATCGTATGTACGAATTCCTTGATCGCCTGATCACAGTTGCTATGCCACGTATCCGCGACTTTCGCGGCGTATCCGGCAAATCCTTCGACGGCCGCGGCAACTATGCCACGGGTATCAAAGAGCACCTGATCTTCCCAGAAATCAACTTCGACAAGATCGATGAGAACTGGGGCATGGACATCGTGATCTGCACAACAGCGAGCACCGACGCTGAAGCAAAAGCATTGTTGAAAGCCTTCAACATGCCTTTCAACAGCTAGGGGAGAGATTAGATATGGCTAAGAAATCCATGATCGCACGCGAAGTGAAGCGTGAAAAGCTGGTCAAACAGTACGCCGGAAAGCGTGCTGCCTTGAAGGCAATCATCAACGACAAAGAAAAGCCCGTGGAAGACCGGTTCAAGGCAACTCTTGAACTCGCAAAACTGCCACGGAACTCTTCTGCAACTCGTTTGCATAACCGTTGCCAGCTCACCGGGCGTCCACACGCCTATTACCGCAAACTCAAGATCAGCCGGATCGCGCTGCGGGACCTCGGTTCCAATGGCGAAATTCCCGGTATGGTCAAGTCTAGCTGGTAAGGAACACATATTATGAACGATCCTATCGGTGACATGCTCACACGTATCCGTAACGGCCAAATGCGCGGCAAGGCAGTGGTGGAAACACCAGCGTCCAAGCTTCGCGGTTGGGTATTGGATGTGCTTTCTGACGAAGGCTACATTCGCGGTTACGAAAAGAAGGACGGCAAAGATGGCCATCCTGCTTTCAATATCGAGCTGAAGTATTACGAGGGTGCTGCTGTTATTCGCGAAGTGAAACGGGTTTCCAAACCCGGTCGTCGCGTTTACCTCAGCGCAAATGACATCCCAACAGTCCGTCAGGGCTTGGGTGTGTCGATTGTCTCCACCTCACAAGGTGTGATGTCGGATGCAAAAGCACGGGCGGCCAATGTTGGCGGCGAAGTGCTCTGCACTGTATTCTAAGGAGATATCATGTCTCGTATTGGTAAAAAACCAGTTGAGCTGCCATCAGGCGTTACCGCCTCTGTGTCAGGTCAAACTGTTGAAGTGAAAGGCCCTAAGGGGACCCGGAGCTTTAAAGGCACTGATGATGTTACTTTCTCGGTTGAAGGTAATGTTGTCACTGTAACTCCACGTGGCAAATCCAAGCGCGCGCGCCAGCAGTGGGGCATGAGCCGCACAATGGTTGCGAACTTGGCCACTGGCGTATCCCAAGGCTTCAAGAAAGAACTTGAGCTGTCGGGCGTTGGTTATCGTGCACAGATGCAGGGAAATATCCTGAAGCTGGCACTGGGTTACAGCCACGATGTGAATTTTGAAGTGCCAGAGGGTGTCACAGTGACATCTGCAAAGCCAACAGAAATTCTTGTAGAAGGTATCGACGAGCAGCTTGTTGGTCAGGTCGCGGCAAATATCCGCGCTTGGCGTAAACCAGAGCCCTATAAGGGCAAAGGCATCAAGTACAAAGGCGAGTATATCTTCCGCAAAGAAGGTAAGAAGAAGTAAGGAACGCGACAATGGCAAACAGCAAAAGAACTCTGTTTCTGAAGCGCCGCATGCGCGTTCGGAACAAACTGCGGGGCGTAACTGCCAACCAAGGGCGTGCGCGTCTTTCGGTACACCGCTCAAACAAGAACATCAGCGCCCAGCTGATCGACGACGTAAACGGCGTGACACTCGCGTCTGCTTCGTCGCTCGAAAAAGACCTGGGCGTGGTTGGCACGAACAACATCGAAGCCGCTTCGAAAGTGGGCACTGCAATTGCAGAGCGCGCTAAGAAGGCCGGCGTTGAGGTTGCTTTCTTCGACCGCGGTGGTTTCCTTTTTCACGGTAAAGTTAAGGCTCTGGCCGAAGCTGCGCGTGAAGGTGGTTTGAAAATCTAAAAAAGCGTAGGCCGGGGTTCATCCCCGGCTTCGATGATCCGGCGTCTTGGGCGACCGTGATTGGACAATGCCCGCAAGGGCAAAGATATAAAGGACGCCATCAATGGCAGAACGTGATAACAACCGGGGTGGCCGCGGCCGCCGTGAAGAGCAAACTCCAGAGTTTGCAGACCGTCTGGTCGCAATCAACCGCGTTTCGAAAACAGTAAAAGGCGGTAAGCGCTTTGGTTTCGCAGCACTTGTTGTTGTTGGCGACCAAAAAGGCCGTGTCGGCTTTGGTAAGGGTAAGGCTAAGGAAGTTCCTGAAGCGATCCGCAAAGCCACAGAGCAAGCCAAGCGTCAGATGATCCGCGTTGCACTGCGCGACGGTCGTACGCTGCACCACGACATCGAGGGCCGTCATGGCGCTGGTAAAGTCGTGATGCGTTCCGCACCGGCTGGTACTGGTATCATCGCAGGTGGCCCAATGCGTGCCGTCTTCGAAATGCTGGGTGTTCAGGACGTCGTATCAAAATCTATCGGTTCGCAGAACCCTTACAACATGATCCGCGCCACAATGGACGGCCTGACCAAAGAGCAATCCCCACGCAACGTCGCACAGCGCCGTGGCAAAAAGGTTGCTGACATTCTGCCCAAGCGCGACGAGGCACCTGTTGCCGAAGTTGCTGCTGAAGCTGACGCGTAAGGAGATCTGACAGATGGGTAAAACAATCGTCGTCAAGCAGATCGGTTCCCCGATCCGCCGTCCCGCCAAACAGCGTGCAACGCTGGTCGGTCTGGGCTTGAATAAAATGAACCGCACCAGAGAACTGGAAGATACACCTTCCGTTCGCGGCATGGTCAATTCGATCAGCCACATGGTCGAGATCATAGAAGAAAAAGGCTAAATATTCGTAAGCTGGGTCTTGGCCCACTTTATGAGTTGAAGCAAAAAGGCCTCGCAGGAAACTGCGGGGCTTTTTTTGATCACGCGGCGAGCGTAATTGGAGGCTTCGGCGTCATGTTACCTCGCGACTGTGCGGGACCGTCTATGACTACCGGACGCCCAGAATAACTCGCATTTCCCTAACAAACGAACATTTTGCGCCTACTTTTGGTACAAGCTTTACCCAGTGTTGTGATTCCCTACATCTGCTTTCTTGACGCACCCCAATCCCCCGTCTATACGCCGCTAGTCGGTAGGCATCCGCCCCGACTCAGATGTAACGCCGTGTTTGGCCACTCCCGTCGCTGGGGGCCAATTCCGGCAAAAGGAGTAGCGACATGAAACTGAATGAACTTTCCGATAATGCTGGTGCAACCAAAGAACGCAAACGCGTTGGTCGTGGTGCTGGTTCCGGCATGGGTAAGACCGGTGGCCGCGGTATCAAAGGTCAGAAATCACGTTCCGGTGTAGCCATCAAAGGTTACGAGGGCGGCCAGATGCCACTCTACCAGCGTCTGCCAAAGCGCGGCTTTAACAAGCCGAACCGCAAAGCATACTCTGTTATCAACCTTGGTCTGATCCAGAAATTCATCGACGAAGGCAAAATCGATATCAAAGCCGACATTACTGAGGATGCACTGATCGCATCCGGTCTGGTTCGTCGTAAAAAGGACGGTATCCGCGTTCTTGCCAAGGGTGTATTCACCTCCAAAGCAACGATCGCTGTCACTGGTGCCTCTAAGGGCGCAGTCGAGGCCGTGGCATCCGCTGGCGGTTCACTGACTGTCACAACAACGGCAGCGGCAGAGTAAGACCTTGTGAGCGGCGCATGCGTCGCTTACATATCTCACAAGTTTTTCCCAAACGCCGCTGATCGGGAAACCGCGCAGCGGCGTTTACGCATGAAAAGAGATCGATATGGCTTCTGCAGCAGAGCAAATGGCAGCCAACGTCAGTTGGAGCGCCTTCGGCAAAGCAACTGAACTGCGCCAGCGCATTATATTCACGATCGGCTTGCTGATCATTTACCGTCTAGGCACGTTTATTCCTGTCCCCGGCATCGATTCGATTGCTTTGCAGCAATTTATGGATGAAGCCCAATCAGGTATCGGCGGCATCTTATCGATGTTCACTGGTGGTGCGCTGTCGCGGATGGCAATCTTTACCCTTGGTATTATGCCCTACATTTCCGCATCCATCGTGATGCAGTTGTTGGGCTCCATGTGGGAGCCGCTGAAGAACCTCAAGAAAGAGGGCGAAGCAGGCCGCCGCAAGCTAAACCAATACACACGTTACGGTACTGTCGTACTGGCAACTGCACAGGCTTACGGTCTTGCAGTCAGTCTTGAAGCTGGCGGTTTGGCCGCTGATCCCGGTCTATTCTTCCAAGCATCTACCGTGATTACCATTGTTGGTGGCACCATGTTCCTGATGTGGCTGGGTGAGCAGATCACCGCGCGGGGCATTGGCAACGGAATCTCACTGATTATCTTCGTCGGTATCATCGCGGAAATTCCAGCCGCTATGGCACAGTTCTTGTCCCAAGGCCGCTCTGGTGCGATCAGCCCGTTGGTTGTGATTGGTATTATTGTCATGCTCGCCGTCGTGTTGACCTTTGTGGTCTTCATGGAGCGGTCATTGCGCAAGATCCACATTCAGTATCCCCGCCAACAGCGCGGTATGAAGGTCTATGACGGGTCAACCAGCCACCTTCCGATTAAGGTGAACCCAGCTGGCGTTATCCCTGCGATCTTTGCATCTGCGCTTTTGTTGCTGCCGACCACAATCAGCACTTTCAGTGGTGGTACGTCTGGCCCGGTAATGTCGACGATTCTAGCGCTCTTTGGCCCCGGCCAGCCTCTTTATCTGTTGTTCTTTGGCGGCATGATCATTTTCTTCACGTATTTCTACACCCGTGAAGTTGCCTTTAAGACCGAGGATGTCGCCGAGAACCTGAAAAACCAGAACGGTTTTGTTCCTGGTATCCGCCCAGGTAAAAAGACTGAGGAATATCTGGACTACGTGGTCACACGTATCTTGGTTCTGGGTTCCGGTTATCTGGCATTGGTGGCTTTGCTGCCCGAGATCATCCGCGCCGAACTGGCAATTCCGTTCTACTTTGGCGGCACATCGATCTTGATTATCGTGTCCGTAGGTATGGACACCATCCAGCAAATTCAGTCACACTTGGTTGCACACCAGTACGAAGGCCTGATTGAGAAGTCTCAATTGCGTGGCAAGCGTAGTGCAAAACGTAAAGGGCCGTCTCGTAAATGAACATTATTCTACTGGGACCGCCTGGCGCGGGTAAGGGTACACAAGCACGTAAACTTGTGGACGAACGCAACATGGTGCAGTTGAGCACTGGTGATATGCTGCGTGCCGCGCGGACCAGTGGAACTGAAATGGGCAAGACGGTTGCGGGTGTTATGGACCGTGGCGAATTGGTCACCGACGAGATTGTTATTGGTTTGATCCGTGAGCAGCTTGAAAGCGACAATGCAGGCGGCGGCTATATCTTTGACGGCTTTCCGCGCACGTTAGCCCAAGCTGATGCATTAGGTCGCTTGCTGGTTGATATGGGTGAAAACCTTGATTGCGTGATCGAGATGCAAGTCGACGACGACGCGCTTGTTGACCGGATTACCGCACGTTCCACCTGCGGTGCTTGCGGTGAGGTGTACAACGACAACATCAAGCCGATCCCGGCGGATGAGAAATGCACCAACTGTGGTGCGTCTGACTTTCAGCGTCGTGCAGACGACAACGAAGATAGCCTGCGCACCCGCTTGATGGCCTATTATAAACAGACCAGCCCGCTGATCGGGTATTATTATGCCAAGGGTGATCTGTGTTCAGTCGACGGTCTTGCAAGCATGGATGACGTGGCAACCAGTATTGCCTCGGCGCTTCGCCAAAGCGATTAATTCTAAATAAACAAACGATGCCTCGGGGATTTAAGTAATAATTCTTCGGGGTCTCTTGCGTGTCTTGACCACAAGGCAAATGCCTCCTAAACAGCGCCATCCCCTAGGGGAATCAACTTGTGGTTAAGGGTCGCCCCCTGTCATCACAAATCACCTCGATATGACGCAGCCCGACACCTTGATGGTTCGGGCTTCCGTTGTGAAAAAAGGGTCTGGAATAACGGACCCGCAACGAAAAGGAATTGCACACGTGGCACGTATTGCCGGCGTAAACATCCCGACTGCAAAGCGGGTTCCAATCGCCCTTACTTACATCACCGGTATTGGTTCTACCAAAGCCGAAGAAATCTGCGCAGCGGTCGATATCGACCGTGCTCGTCGCGTCAACCAGCTGTCTGATGCTGAGGTTCTGTCGATCCGCGAATACATCGACGCCAACCTTGCTGTTGAAGGTGACCTGCGTCGCGAAACACAGATGAACATCAAGCGTCTGATGGACCTTGGTTGCTACCGTGGCCTGCGCCACCGTCGTAACTTGCCTGTCCGCGGTCAGCGCACATCAACAAACGCACGTACACGCAAGGGCCCTGCAAAGGCCATTGCTGGTAAGAAGAAATAAGGGAGGCTTGATCAATGGCACGTGATACAAAACGCACCAAAAAGAAGGTCTCCAAGAACATCGCCGCTGGCGTTGCTCATGTGAACTCTTCTTTCAACAACACAAAAATCCTGATCTCTGACGTGCAGGGCAATGCGATCGCATGGTCGTCCGCTGGCACAATGGGTTTCAAGGGTTCGCGTAAATCGACACCTTATGCTGCCCAGATGGCTGCAGAGGATGCGGGCAAGAAAGCACAAGACCACGGCGTGAAAACGCTGGAAGTCGAAGTGCAGGGTCCAGGTTCTGGTCGTGAAAGTGCGCTGCGCGCATTGGCTGCTGCTGGTTTCAACATCACATCGATCCGTGACGTGACACCAATGGCCCACAACGGCTGCCGCCCACCAAAGCGCCGCCGCGTCTAAGTTACACCCAAACGACTTGGGGTCGTGCACATGTTTGCACGGCCCCAATCCGTCATTTTAACCTCGGGCGTTTGCCTTATTGGACATGAAGGCAGACTAGTATGGAGGGACATATGATCCACAAAAACTGGGCTGAGTTGATTAAGCCAACTCAATTAGAAGTAAAGCCAGGTAACGATCCTGCGCGTCAGGCTACTGTGATTGCAGAACCGCTTGAGCGTGGTTTTGGTCTGACTTTGGGCAACGCACTGCGCCGCATTTTGATGTCATCCCTTCAGGGTGCCGCCATCACTGCCGTTCAGATCGACAACGTCCTGCACGAGTTCTCAAGCGTTTCTGGTGTGCGTGAAGACGTCACCGACATCGTTTTGAACCTCAAAGGCGTCGCGATCCGTATGGAAGTCGAAGGTCCTAAGCGTTTGTCCGTTCAGGCCAAAGGCCCGGGCGTTGTGACCGCCGCTGACATCAGCGAGACTGCAGGCATCGAGATCCTGAACAAGGATCACGTTATCTGTCACCTCGATGAAGGTGCTGATCTGTACATGGAACTGACCGTAAACACCGGTAAGGGCTATGTCGCTGCGGACAAGAACAAGCCAGAAGACGCACCTATCGGCATGATGGCCGTTGATGCGATCTATTCGCCTGTGAAAAAAGTCAGCTACGATGTGCAGCCTACCCGCGAAGGTCAGGTTCTGGACTATGACAAGCTGACCATGAAAGTCGAAACTGATGGGTCGCTGACACCTGACGATGCTGTGGCTTATGCCGCTCGCATTCTGCAGGACCAGCTGTCGATCTTCGTCAACTTCGAAGAGCCTGAATCAGCACAGACTGGTGCCGATGATGACGGTCTTGAGTTCAACCCGCTTCTGCTGAAGAAAGTGGACGAGCTGGAACTGTCTGTACGTTCGGCAAACTGCCTCAAGAACGACAACATCGTGTACATTGGCGATCTGATCCAGAAAACCGAAGCAGAAATGCTGCGCACTCCGAACTTTGGCCGCAAATCTTTGAACGAGATCAAAGAAGTGCTGTCAGGCATGGGTCTGCACCTCGGCATGGACGTTGAGGACTGGCCACCGGACAACATCGAAGATCTGGCTAAGAAGTTCGAAGACCAGTTCTAAGAATTTGGATGGGCCTTCGGGCCCATCCGCAAATGCCCGCAATGGCGGGGAATATCTGGGCAATTCTGCCCCAATAATACGGCTGGCACGCATCAGACCGTTGGACAAAGTATAAATCTGAAGGAGACTATCACATGCGTCACGCACGGGGTTACCGCCGCCTGAACCGCACACACGAGCACCGCAAGGCGCTTTTCGCGAACATGGCCGGCTCGCTGATCGAACATGAGCAGATCAAAACAACATTGCCAAAGGCGAAAGAACTGCGCCGCATCGCTGAAAAGCTTGTCACTCTTGGCAAGCGCGGCGATTTGCACGCACGTCGTCAGGCGAACGCGCAGCTGAAGCAGGAAATGCACACTGCAAAACTGTTCGAAGTTATCGGCCCACGCTACCAAGAGCGTCAGGGTGGATACATCCGCATCATCAAAGCCGGTTTCCGTTATGGTGACATGGCGCCAATGGCGATCATCGAATTTGTTGACCGCGATGTAGATGCCAAAGGTTCCGCCGACCGCGCACGTCTGGCCGAGTTTGAAGCACTCGAGGATTAATTCCTTCAGTAGTTATTAGATATTAAAAAGCCCTGCCTAGTTGGCGGGGCTTTCGTTTTTTTGCGTAAGGCATATGTTTGCCCTATGGCCGACCTTTTTGACAGCTCATCCAACAAAGCCCCAACAGGCCCCCGCCCGTTGGCTGATCGTTTGCGTCCTGCGCGTTTGGCGGATGTTATTGGACAAGGGCAAGTTTTAGGGCCTGATGCGCCGTTGGGGACAATGCTGGCCTCTGGGTCGTTATCGTCACTGATCTTCTGGGGTCCGCCCGGCGTCGGCAAGACCACGATTGCACGCCTGCTGGCTGATGAAACTGACCTGCATTTCATCCAGATCAGCGCGATTTTTACCGGTGTGCCGGAACTGCGCAAAGTGTTCGAAGCCGCAAAGATACGCCGCCAAAATGGCAAAGGCACTTTGCTGTTCGTTGACGAAATCCACCGTTTCAACAAAGCCCAGCAAGATGGTTTCCTCCCGTATATGGAGGATGGCACGATCTTGTTGGTGGGGGCCACGACCGAAAACCCCAGCTTTGAGTTAAACGCAGCTGTGCTAAGTCGTAGCCAAGTTTTCATCCTCACGCGGTTGGACCTCAAAGACCTAGAATTACTTGCGCAGCGCGCCGAGAAAGAACTGGACCGCGCGTTGCCGCTGGATGGTCACGCGCGTGATGCCTTGCTGACGATGGCCGACGGTGATGGTCGCGCCCTGCTCAATCTGATCGAGCAGGTTGCCGCGTGGAAAACCGACAAAAAACTGAACACTGATGACCTGTCGAAGCGCCTGATGAAGCGCGCGGTCAAATACGACAAATCCGGCGACGAGCATTACAACCTGATCAGCGCTTTGCATAAATCGGTGCGTGGATCGGACCCTGATGCAGCGCTCTATTGGTTTGCGCGTATGCTGGCAGGGGGCGAAGACCCCCGGTTTTTGGCGCGGCGTATCACCCGCATGGCGGTTGAAGATATTGGTTTGGCTGACCCACAGGCCCAATCTGTCTGCTTGCAAGCGTGGGAAACCTACGAGCGGTTGGGGTCGCCAGAGGGGGAATTGGCACTGGCACAGGCCGTGACGTATCTCGCGCTCGCCCCTAAATCCAACGCGGTTTACGTAGCCTATAAGGCGGCGGTGAATGCCGCCAAGAATACCGGATCAGAACCACCGCCTGCCCATATTTTGAACGCGCCAACCACGTTGATGAAAGAGCAGGGTTTTGGGGCAGGCTATGCCTATGACCACGACGCAGAAGACGGGTTCAGTGGCCAAAACTATTTCCCTGACACGATGAAACGCGGTGTTTTTTATCTGCCGGTTGATCGCGGGTTCGAGCGTGATTTGAAAAAGCGCGTCGATTACTTTGCCGGACTGCGCGCGAAACGCGGCAAGAATTGACAAGACGTCCACAAAGGCCCAAGTGGGGCGCATGATAACACCTGTAATCTCTGTGGCCCTTGGTGGGGCTTTAGGCTCTGTATTGCGCTATCTCGTCGGATTGGTTGTAGCCTTTCCGATGGGCACGTTGACCGTGAATGTCATCGGGTCCTTTGCCATTGGCGTGGTCTGGGTGCATTTGGCGGATCGTGGGCTGCAACATTGGTTGCCGTTCTTGATGACAGGTGTTTTGGGTGGGTTTACGACGTTTTCGGCCTTCACTTTGGACGCGTTGCGTTTGGTTGAAGAAGGCCGCGTCACGGCGGCGGGCGCTTATGTTCTGGCGTCGCTGATCCTATCTGTATTTGCCTGCGGGGCCGGTCTTTGGATCGCAAGAGGAATGACAACATGAGTGCTGTGCAAACGCGGGTTATTGGCCCTGACGATGGTGACCAACGCGTAGACCGCTATCTGCGTCGCCTATTCCCGCATCTGACCCAAGGCCGCATCGAAAAGATGTGCCGCAAGGGCGAGGTCCGTGTTGATGGTGGCCGCGTAAAATCCAATGCGCGGTTGGAAGTTGGCCAAAAGGTCCGCATTCCCCCATTACCTTCAGAGGAAGAAGCAGCTGCTGCGGCCTCTCTTGCTAAGCATGGTGTCACCAAGGCCGATGCCAAGCTGATCCAGTCTTGCGTGATCTATAAAGACGACCACATTATTGCGATCAACAAGCCGCATGGCTTGGCCACGCAAGGTGGAACCAACACAACCCGTCATGTCGATGGCATGTCCGAGGCGTTGATGTTTGACTACGATGAAAAGCCACGTTTGGTGCACCGTTTGGACAAAGACACCTCTGGGGTGATGTTGCTGGCGCGCACCCGTATGATGGCCAAGCAGTTAACCGAAAACCTTAAGCACCGCGAGACGCGCAAGATTTACTGGGCCGCTGTCGCTGGTGTGCCGCATCCGCGTGCGGGTACGATTAAATATGGTTTGGTCAAATCGTCGGGCCATGGCCGCAGTGGCGAGAATGAAAAAATGCACTGCGTCCACCCGCGCGAAGTTGACAAGACCGAAGGCGCCAAGCGCGCGACGTCCGATTATGCGGTGATGGACACGCTTGCCAGTCGTGCCGCATGGTGTGCGCTGGTCCCGATTACGGGCCGCACGCACCAGTTGCGCGCCCATATGGCCGAGATCGGGCATCCGATTATTGGCGATGGTAAATATGGCGGGTCCGGTCAGGAAAACCTTGGCGATGGTTGGGGCTCTGGCATGGGCAGCGAGATCGGGCGCAAATTGCATCTGCACGCACGCAGCCTGACGATTGAGCACCCTGCGACGGGCGCTACCCTTCATCTGACGGCACCATTGCCAGATCACATGCAGAATACCTGGGATTTTGTGGGCTGGGTTGTGGGCCACGCGCCTGTTGACCCGTTCAATATGCCCGATGCCTGACTTGCGCCTCGTGATATTTGACGTCGACGGCACGCTCGTCGACAGTCAGGCCGAGATTATGGCCGCGATGACGCTTGCATTCGGTGCATCTGCGTTTGCGATGCCAGATCGCAAGGCTGTGCTTTCGATTGTGGGTCTGTCGTTGAACGAGGCCTTTGCCAAGCTTTGCCCCATGGCATCAGGCGTAGAACGCGCGCATTTGGTGCAAGCTTACAAGGATGCCTTCAACCAATTGCGCGGCCCCGACGGAAAGGCAGAGCTAAGCCCCCTTTTTCCCGGCGCACTTAATGCATTGGATGTGCTGCGCAGGCAGGATCACACCTTGCTTGCGGTCGCTACGGGCAAATCGCGCCGCGGTCTGGACAAGATGTTGGAACGTCACGGTTTAACCGGTGTATTCCAAAGCGAGCAGGTCGCAGATCATCACCCCTCCAAGCCGCATCCTTCGATGATTCTGACGGCGCTGGCTGAAACCGGTGTTGCGCCGCAAAAGGCCGTCATGCTTGGTGACACGACCTATGACATGGATATGGCGCGCGCAGCGGGCGTTCAAAAGATTGGCGTCACTTGGGGGTATCACGCGGCTGATACGCTGAAACCGGATGCGATGATCGAAGATTTTGCAGCCCTGCCGGGTGCTGTTGACCAGCTGATAGGGTCTTAAAAAGATGAGCGACTGGAAGCCCAAACGGTTCTGGAAAACCGCAACTGCGACGCCGGTTGATGATGGATTTACAGTGCTACTTGACGCGCGACCCGTGCGCACTCCGGCCAAAGCGCCGTTGCAAGTGCCGACCCTCGCCATGGCCGAGGCCATCGCAGCAGAGTGGGACGCACAAGAAAAGCTAGTTGATCCGCGCACAATGCCGGTCACGCGCGGTGCAAATGCGGCAATCGACAAGGTGCGGACGCAACGTCATGAAGTTATCGCACTTTTGGCGGAATACGGGGATAGCGATCTGTTGTGTTACCGCGCGGCTGGGCCAGAAACGTTGATCGCGCGGCAGGCTGCCGGCTGGGATCCGGTGCTTGATTGGGCAGCAAAGACACTACATGCACCGCTGTTTGTTGGCGAGGGCGTGATGCATGTACCGCAGACCGCACAAGCGCTTGAAAACCTTGCTGCAGAACTGGCAGATTATGATGAATTCGCCATCGCAGCTGCGCATGATTTGATCAGTATATCAGGGTCTTTGGTGCTTGCGCTGGCAGTCACGAAAGGCGCGCTTCAGCCGGACGAAGCATGGCTGCTTTCGCGCATCGACGAGCACTGGCAGATCGAACAGTGGGGCGCTGATGACGAAGCGACAGCCCACGAGCACATCAAAAAGCAGGCGTTTTTAGACGCAGCTGCTTTTTACAGGCTTACTAAAGTCTAGGGTGCGCGTCTATTGCCGGAGCAAACATGGCAAGAAACGCTCAATTAAATGGCATTTAGTCAGTCTTTGCATAGGACTGCCCTTGACTCTTAGGCCAAATAAACAAACTTTCAGCACATTGAAGCGGACTAAACTGCTCAATCCCAATCTGTCTATCGGGACGGGATAAAAAACGATCACCCTACGGGGTGAAACTCAGGAAGAGGTACAAATGAATAAAACCGTATTTTTCGGCGCACTGACTGTTGCTGGCGTTGCTGCCGCGAGCATGGCATCTGCTGCAACGCTTGATGATGTAAAAGCACGCGGTGTCGTGAACTGTGGTGTGACAACCGGCGTTGTCGGTTTCGCTGCACCAGACGCAAATGGCGTTTGGGAAGGTATCGACGTCAGCGTATGTCGCGCGGTTGCAGCTGCAATCTTTGGCGACAACGACGCAGTCGAGTTCATTCCAACAACAGGTAAGACACGCTTTACCGCGCTGGCTTCTGGCGAGATCGACATGTTGGCACGTAACACAACATGGACACTTAGCCGTGACGTAGACCTGAAGTTCGAATTTGCTGGCATCAACTACTATGACGGCCAAGGCTTTTTGGTTCCAACGAACCTAGGCGTTTCTTCCGCAACAGAGCTGGACGGCGCAACTGTTTGTATCCAAACTGGTACAACAACAGAGCTGAACCTTGCTGACTACTTCCGTGCGAACGGCATGAGCTACGAGCCAGTGCCAATCGAAACAAGCGCAGAAGCACAGCAGCAGTACGCTGCTGGCGCGTGTGACGTGTACACAACTGACGCGTCCGCGTTGGCCGCGATACGCAGTTCGTTTGAAACACCAGCAGACCACATCTTGCTGCCAGAAATCGTATCCAAAGAGCCACTTGGCCCATTGGTCCGTCACGGCGACAACGATTGGGGCGACATTGTCCGTTGGACATTGAACGCATTGATCACAGCTGAAGAGCTGGGTGTCACATCCGCAAACATCGAAGAACTCTCTGCTGCTCCAACAGGTAGCCCAGAAGTTAACCGCTTGTTGGGTACAGAAGGTGAATTGGGCGCGATGCTTGGTTTGTCAGCAGATTGGGCAAAGAACGCGATCATGTCTGATGGTAACTACGGCGAGATCTTTGAAAAGCACATCGGTGAAAGCACACCGGTCGGTCTTGCGCGCGGTCTGAACGCGCTTTGGACTGATGGTGGTTTGCTCTATTCCCCACCATTCCGCTAGGAACTGGATAGAAGACTAGAGGGCGCGGTTAATACCGCGCCCTTTCACTACCTAAGACCATAAAAGAACGGCGCCATTCGAGCGGCTTAAGTCGCCAACCACAAGCGCCGGCACAACGGGGAAAATCTATGTCATCGATAACTGACCCGCCTGAGAGCACCTTTCGTCTGTCGATGCTAATAAATGATACGCGCTATCGCTCACTGACCTTTCAGGCGATCGCGGCTATTGTTCTAGCATTGGCGTTTTGGTACCTCGGCAACAACCTTATCCAGAATCTGCGCCAAGCCGGTTTAAATATCAGTTTTAGCTTTCTTGACAGTGTCTCGGGCTATGACATCAACCAAACACTGATCGAGTATGACAGCCAGTCGACGCACGCAAGCGCTGCAGTTGTCGGCATTCTGAACACGCTGCTAGTCGCTGTTCTCGCGTGTATCACGGCCACTTTCTTTGGCGTAATCGCCGGTGTGCTACGCTTGTCCAACAACTGGTTAGTCAGCAAGTTGATGGCCTTTTATGTTGAGATTTTCCGCAACATTCCGGTTCTGATCTGGATCATTATCATTTTCACGATCATGACCAACGTCATGCCCGCGCCAAGGGACTTCCGCGGTGATAGTCCAGAAGCGTCGATGCTGTTCGATGCCTTCGCCTTTACCAATCGCGGCGTTTATATTCCTGCACCCATTTGGGGTCCCGGTTCGCTAGTCGTCGTGTTGACTTTTATTGCTTCCATCGTCGGCATTTTTGCCTTCCGCCGCTACGCAACTAAGTTGCTGTTTGACACAGGTCGGCTGCTGCCGACGTTCTGGCCAAGTGTTGGTCTGTTCTTTGTGCCGGTCATCTTGATGCATTTTATCATGGGGCAACCGGTCACTTTGGACTACCCCGCATTGAAGGGCTTTAACTTTGCTGGTGGTACCCAGTTGGGTGGTCCGCTGATTGCGCTTTGGTTTGCTTTGTCTATCTACACAGGCGCCTTTATCGCCGAGAACGTACGGGCTGGTATTCAGGCCGTTTCTCGGGGCCAGACCGAGGCTGCAGCTGCGCTGGGCATGCGTCCGGGTCGCATTATGTCGCTGGTGGTTCTGCCGCAAGCGCTGCGTGTGATTATCCCGCCGCTGATTTCGCAGTATCTAAACATCACCAAAAACTCTTCGCTTGCGATTGCTGTGGGCTATGCCGACGTGACTGCGACGCTGGGTGGGATCACGCTGAACCAAACCGGTCGCGCGATCGAGTGCATCTTGTTGTTGATGCTGTTCTATCTCACGATTTCACTTACGATTTCGGGAGTGATGAACATTTATAACAACTCCATGAAACTGAAGGAGCGCTGATATGTCAGATACAGAATCTAATTCAGTTTCTTTCGTGCGCACTGAAACCCTGCCGCAACTGCCACCACCTGCGACAGAACGGGGGGCAATCAAATGGATGCGCGAAAACTTGTTTGCGACTATTCCGAATGCGGTCCTGACGCTCGTGTCGATCTATGTGATCATTTCCGTGCTCTCTGGAGTCATACCGTGGATCTTCAACGGTGTCTGGCGTGCAGCAAACCTGTCAGAGTGCCGTGACATCCTTGTCGGGGCCAAAGGCGCATGCTTTGCGGTTATCTCAGAACGCTGGCCGCAGCTTTTGTTTGGTCTGAGCTATCCGTCGGAAGAGTACTGGCGTCCAGGCGTTGCCTATCTGCTGCTATTCATTGCGGCGGCTCCGGTGATGTTCTTTGATCTACCACGCAAGTTGCTGATCTTCACAGCGCTTTACCCCTTCATTGCTTTCTGGCTGCTTTGGGGCGGCACAATCCTTGCACCTATCGTGGCCTTGATTGGCTTTGTTGCCGGCTATCTTGTCTACCAGCGCTTTGTGAAGGGCAGCTTTGCTGCTGGCTTCTTCGGTGGCGTAGTCGCGGCATTTGTCGTGTGGTCCATCGGCGGGGCCTTGATCCCAGAAGGTGCGAGCGACAATGCATGGCTCGTTTCTGTGCAAAGCCGCGACATGGGTGGCTTCATGCTCAATATGATGTTGGGCGTGACCTGTGTGTCGCTGTCCATTCCGTTGGGCATTGTGCTGGCTTTGGGGCGTCAATCATCGATGCCTTTGGTTAAATGGATCTGCGTGATCTTCATCGAGTTCATTCGCGGTGTGCCTTTGATTACGTTGCTGTTCGTCGCTTCCGTCATGCTGGCATTCTTCTTCCCGCCAGAAAGCACGGTCGATTTGTTCTTGCGCGTGGTGATCATGATCACGATGTTCTCTGCAGCTTACATCGCCGAGGTGATCCGCGGCGGTTTGGCTGCTTTGCCAAAGGGACAGTACGAAGCGGGCAACAGCCTTGGCCTTGATTACGCACAGTCCATGCGATTGATCATCCTGCCGCAAGCCTTGAAAATCTCGATCCCGGGTATCGTGAACATCGCCGTTGGCCTGTTCAAGGATACCACGCTGGTCGCGATTATTTCGATGTTTGACATCGTCGGCATGATCCGTGGTCCAATTTTGTCATCTTCCGATTGGATCGGCGTGTACTGGGAACTTTGGGGCTTTGCCGCCGTTCTGTTCTTCATCACGTGCTACGGCATTTCACAATACTCACAATGGTTGGAGCGTAGGCTCGCAACCGACCACCGTTAAGGGAGGCTGAACACATGGCCGAAGCGACACAACTGCAAGTCTCTGAAGAGATTGCGATCACGATCGAAAATATGAACAAGTGGTACGGGTCTTTTCACGTGCTGCGCGACATCGATCTGACGGTGAACCGTGGTGAGCGGATTGTTATCTGCGGCCCGTCGGGTTCAGGTAAATCCACGCTGATCCGTTGTATCAACGCGTTGGAAGAGCACCAGCAAGGCAAGATCGAGGTGGATGGCACTATCTTGTCGTCCGACCTTAAGAACATCGACAAGATCCGGTCAGAGGTTGGCATGTGCTTTCAGCACTTCAACTTGTTCCCGCATTTGACGATCCTCGAGAACTGTACGCTGGCTCCGATCTGGGTACGTAAAACACCCAAGAAGGAAGCCGAAGAAACGGCGATGCATTTCCTTGAAAAGGTGAAAATCCCAGAGCAGGCCGACAAGTACCCCGGTCAGTTGTCCGGTGGTCAGCAACAGCGTGTGGCGATTGCCCGTTCGCTTTGCATGAAGCCGCGCATCATGTTGTTCGATGAACCAACATCAGCGCTTGACCCTGAGATGATCAAAGAAGTTCTTGATACAATGATCGAGCTTGCCGAAGAAGGCATGACCATGCTTTGCGTCACCCACGAGATGGGCTTTGCCCGTCAGGTGGCGAACCGCGTGATCTTTATGGACCAAGGTCAGATCGTTGAGCAAAATGAGCCGGAAGAGTTCTTTAACAACCCCAAGTCCGACCGGACCCAGTTGTTCCTGAGCCAGATTTTGGGTCACTAAAGCGACCTGCATCGAAATTGAAAAAGCCTCGGGTCGCCTCGGGGCTTTTTTGTTGGGCCGAGGTGTTCTTATTCAATATCGTGGACAGTCGTCCCGATCAGATCACGCGGAACCACAAATGCGGCACAAGTACCGGATCCCGGTTTCGCCTGTTCCCACTCACTGACATCAAAATCGATCACTGTGCTTGCGCAGGTTGGATAGTCACTGAAACGGTGATGCTTTGGCGCGGTTTTAACGAGCGCGTTGGCCAGCATACCGATTCCGGGATTATGGCCGATCACAGCGACAGTTTGCGCGGTCTGCTGATGGATCAAATCAAGAATCGTATCCGGCGAGGCGTGATAAATTCTGCCAGAAAGTTGCAGCTTTGGCTGTGGGTCCAGTGACGCCAAAACCAGACCCGCTGTTTCTTGGGTGCGTGTCGCGTCTGAACACAACATAATATCAGGTGCATGGCCCGCTTCGGCCATCCACGCCCCGATCGCTTCGGCAGATGCACGTCCGCGCTTGTTCAGTACCCGCGCATGGTCGTCCCCAAAGGGATCGTCCCAACTGGATTTTGCATGCCGGATCAGGATCAGACGTAAGCTCATAAGAATGCCTCCATATGGAATGCGGCTTGGGCGGGCAGGCGGGTGCCTTGGCCCACAGGGCAAGCGCGGCGTGCAAGGCAGCCGCCAGTGCGGCAATTATTGCCCGCGTCCGATGCCACATGTGCTTTGCACGCGGTGACGTCGTAACCATCATCGAAAGCGCCGACAGGGCAGGCGGTCGCACAG
>RCNC010004067.1_pt1 | contig 27751 bp, 24 predicted proteins | sample 2041301 | NCBI WGS metagenome assembly RCNC01 (sample SAMN09708231, study PRJNA481090) | Marine sediment metagenome, whole genome shotgun sequencing project. | biome: marine sediment; feature: ocean; material: sediment; isolation source: Sewage treatment plant 13A marine sediment (STP13A) ... | reverse complement strand
TTTGTAAAATAACCGCATTCATGTGGCATCATCCATCATGGTGATTGTGCATTATGACAGTGGTTGCCAATGTTCATGGGCGATGGTTACAACCCTGCAACGGAGCGGAGGAAAAATGAATACCCATAAAGAACAAACAAGCATTGCGACCTTTGCCGGTGGTTGCTTCTGGTGTATCGCTTCAGATTTTGAAAAACTTGAGGGCATCCAGGACGTTGTCTCCGGTTATACCGGCGGGGACACGGAAAATCCGACCTATCAGGATGTTTGCAGCGGAACCACCCGTCATGTGGAAGCCATGCAGATCCGGTATGATCCCCAGCGGGTATCATACCGGGACCTGCTGGACTTTTTCTGGCGGCATGTAGACCCGACGGATGGTGACGGGCAATTCGTGGACAGAGGGCCCCAGTATCGGACGGTGATATTCACCCATTCAGATGAGCAGCAGCGCATAGCCGAGGAATCCAGGCGGGCCCTGGACCGATCCGGCATCTTTGACAAACCGATCCTCACAGAAATTATCCCCTTCACGGTATTTTACAAGGCCGAAGATTTTCACCAGGGTTATGACAAGAAAGACCCCCAAAGGTATACCCGTTATCGGCAGGGCTCCGGGAGGGATCAGTTCCTGACCTCGGTCTGGAAAGAAAAAGGGGAAAGTGCAGCCCCTTATACAAAACCGTCGGACAGCGAGCTGCATGAGAAATTATTACCCCTGCAATACCGTGTGACCCAGCAGGCTGCTACCGAGCCGCCCTTTCAAAACACCCATTGGGACAACAAGAAACCAGGTATCTACGTGGATATTGTAACCGGGGAACCACTGTTCAGTTCCATAGACAAATTTGATTCGGGTTCGGGCTGGCCCAGTTTTACACGCGTTCTCGTGTCTGAAAATATCCTCGAGAATAAGGATGATACGCTTTTGGCAGTTCGGACCGAAGTCCGCAGCCGGCATGGCGACTCTCACCTGGGTCATGTTTTTGAGGATGGACCCCAGCCCACAGGCCTGCGCTACTGCATCAATTCTGCATCCCTCAGATTTGTTCCTGTGGAAGACCTGAAAAGGGAAGGGTATGGGGCTTTTTCATATCTTTTCAATTAATACACCTGATGATCTCTTCTCCGAAGGCTTGAACCTGCCACGATTTAAGGCTGACGATGTCATCCATGTCACGTATGGCAGTGGGAGAGGTCCTGGCGATGTCCATTGTCTGGGCTTTGTTCAAAATCAGGGAGGGATCGATCGCCAGGTCGGCCGCCTTTTTATCTTTCCAGGTTTTCAGCTTGTTTGCTAAGCAGATTTTTGACTCGGGCATTCTGGGTGTCCGGGTCTTTGGGTAGTGCGGGAGCAGATGGTCCGGCGTTTTCAGACCTTTGTTGATAGCAGCTATCACCTGGAGGCCATGCATGCCAGCCTGTTTGGCACTCAGAGCACGGCATGCTTCCAGGGCTTTCTTTGTCTGAGGTTTTTCACATGCCAGAGTCAGGATGGAGAGGTTGCCGATAACTTTAAAAAGGGGGAGGTCCTTTTTTTTGGCAGCTATTTTGCGGTAGTTCAGAAGTGCCTCCAGGACGGCCAGATCTTTCGGTGACATTCTCCCTGCTCCTTTGAAACTTAGAAACAACGGCTTGGCATTTGTTGCGTTGGGCCGGACCCTGCTCAGCAGATCACATTCTTCATGGACCCAGGTCAAGCGGTTTTTCTCGGTAAGCTGCTCCTCCAGAAGTTTTGCCAGGGGGAGGAGGTGTTGAACATCTTTGGCCGCATAGCCTATCATGGCTTCAGGCAGGGGTCGCATGGACCAGTCTTTTTTCTGGTATTTTTTTTCCAGCTTGATATCGAAGAAGGTCTGCAGCATTGCATTCAGGCCACTCTGCTGGAAACCCAGGAATCGAGAAGCCAATTCCGTATCGAAGAGGTTGTGAATAACGATGTTGAAATCTCTGAAAAGGGAGCGAACATCATAATCGGATCCATGGAAAACTTTTTTAATCCGATGGTTCCCGAATAGGGGTTTAAGCGCTGATAAATCTTTGATGGGGATGGGGTCCACGATGAACAAGTGGCGGTCCGAGGCTATCTGGATCAGACAGACCTTTTCCTGAAAGTGGAACATGGAGTCCGCCTCCAGATCCACAGCAAGGGCATCGACGCCCTGGAGGGATTTTAAAACAATGTCCAAACCGGAGGTTGTGTCCACAAATTCAAATTGGAATTCAGAATCTTGCTGCATGTCTCACCAAATTCTTCTTGACCCAGTGCTGCAATTGGCCTAAAAAACAACGTTTACAGGTTATTAAACAGGTGTCCGGAAAGTTCCCTTGCGTCATAGCACGCTTAAGCGCTTGACATGAAAAATTTTCGACCCCCTGAAACAAATAAAATCATAAAACGATTTTATGACAAGGTGACAAACGATGATCAATATAACATTTCCAGACGGAAGCACAAAGCCTTTTGATGATTTTCCCACCGGTTTTGACATTGCCGGTAGTATCTCGGAAGGCCTGGCCAGAGACAGTGTGGCCATGGAACTGGATGAAGAGATAGTTGACCTGAGCACGGTTGTGAAAAAAAATGCAGCCATCCGGCTGATAACGACCCGGGACAAGGAGGCTCTGGAAATCATGCGGCACAGTGCCGCCCATGTCATGGCACAGGCTGTGCTGAGAGTGTACAAAGATGCCAAGCTGACTATCGCGGCCCGGTGATTGAAGATGGGTTTTATTACGATATTGACATGGAACCGGTTTCAGAGGATGACTTTCCCAAAATCGAAGCCGAGATCAGGAAACTGGTGAAAGAAAAAATACCCATTCGACGAAGTGAGGTTTCCAAAGCCGAAGCCCTGGCATTCTACAAAGATGAACCCTACAAGTTGGAAATGATTTCAGCTCTGGAAGATGGCCGGATATCCCTTTATGAGCAGGGGGATTTTACAGATCTTTGCCGGGGGCCTCATGTACCCCATACGGGTTTTGTAAAGGCCATCAAGCTGACCAAGGTGTCTGGCGCCTACTGGCGCGCCGATCAGACTAAGGCGCAGTTGCAGCGATTATACGGAACGGCTTTTTTCAACAAAAAAGAGCTGAAAGAACACCTGCGAAATCTTGAAGAGGCCAAAAAGCGGAATCACCGCAAAATCGGCGAGGCCCTGGATCTGTTCAGCTTTCATGACGAGGCGCCGGGAATGCCCTTTTTCCATGCCAAGGGCATGGAAATCTGGAACACCCTGCTGGAATACTGGCGTTATGAACACAAGGCCGCGGGTTATGTGGAAACCAAGACGCCGATCATGCTGAATCGCTCCCTGTGGGAGCGGAGCGGCCATTGGGAGAACTATCGCGAAAACATGTATACCACTAGGGTCGATGAAGATGACTATGCCATCAAACCCATGAACTGTCCCGGTGGTATGTTGCTATACGGGAACCGTCCCCATTCTTACCGGGAATTTCCCATTCGGGCGGCAGAGATTGGTCTTGTCCATCGCCACGAGATGAGCGGTGTGCTGGCGGGCCTTTTCCGGGTCAGGGCTTTTCATCAGGACGATGCCCACATTTTCATGACGCCGGATCAGATTCGGGCTGAAATATTGGGAGCCCTACAGCTGGCGGAACGGGTTTACGGAACCTTTGGTCTCGATTTTCGTATGGAACTTTCCACCAGACCTGAAAAATCGATTGGAACCGACGAGCAGTGGAAAGTGGCAACAGAAGGACTACGAGGCGCCCTGGATGCCTATGGTTGTGAATACCGACTCAATGAGGGGGACGGTGCCTTTTATGGTCCGAAAATCGATCTGCACATCATGGATGCCTTGAAACGAACCTGGCAGTGCGGCACGATTCAGCTGGACATGTCATTGCCGGAACGGTTCGATCTGAGTTATATTGCTCAGGACAATGAGAAGCATCGCCCCATCATGATTCATCGTACCATTTTAGGGTCCATCGAGAGATTCCTGGGTATTTTGATTGAACACTTTGCAGGTAAATTTCCCTTGTGGATGGCGCCGGTTCAGGTCGTGGCACTACCAATTAATGACGAACTCATTCCCTATGCCCTAAAAGTCAAGGATGTCATGGAAAAGGCCGGGTTGCGTACGGAGGTAGACAGCAGAACAGAAAGCCTCAATAAAAAGATTCGTGCGGCACAACTGGCCAATATCCCTTTGATTCTTACCATCGGTGCCAAGGAACAGGCGTCAAACACCCTTTCCGTGAGGACCCTGGACGGCAAGGTCAAAATGGGTGTTTCCCAGGATAAATTTGTCCAGGCGGTTTTCAAAAATATACAGAGCAGGGATCTGGAGCTGAATCTGTTTGACCAAAAATGCCCCTTGTGAAAAACGATTTGGGAAAAGACGACCGACAACAGGGTTTTGAGTCACAACCACACATTCGCATGGCGATTTCATCAAACATCCGTACCAAGATATTTGCCCTCTACTGGCTGCCGGTGATCCTCTACTGCCTTCTGATATTTATCCAGTCATCCTATCCGGCAACCCAAAGCCTTCCATCGATTCCCCATATGGACAAATTGACCCATGCCGGTGCCTACGCCCTGCTCGGGTTTCTTTTTTTCCGTGCCTTTCAAACGACCAAGGTCGGGAAAGGAGCGGTGCTGCTGGTGATTCTCAGTGCGCTGGCTTCGTCGCTTTATGGTGTCAGTGATGAAATTCATCAGTACTTTGTGCCTTCGCGAACGGCCGATATCCTCGATGTGGCGGCCAATACTGCTGGAAGTGTCCTGGGCGCCATGACGGCAAAAATGATCTTGAACCGGCAATAACGGGCGTATTCCCAGAAGTCTGTGATAAGAGAATACTGTGTTCGGATAAATCCCTTTACATTATCGGTGACACGTGTACAGATATTTGAAATCCATATAAGCTGAGGAGTGATAGATGAACGTTGTCTTTATGTCACCCCATTTCCCTCCCCATTTTTTCCGGTTTTGTCTGAACCTGAAAGTGGCCGGCGCCAATGTTTTGGGTATCGGTGACGAACCCTACGACAACCTGTCTGCGGATGTTCGTGGCGCGCTGACCGAATATTATCAGGTCAATGACATGCACAACTATGATGACCTGGTGCGGGCCTGCGGGTTTTTCACCCATCGCTACGGAAAAATCGACCGGCTTGACTCCCTCAATGAATACTGGTTGAGCAGCGAGGCCCGTTTACGAGATGATTTTAATATTTTCGGCGTTCACGGCAATGAAATTGATTATATACGCCGCAAATCCTTTATGAAGGCTAAATTTCGAGAGGCAGGCGTACCTGTAGCCCGGGGAAAGGTAGTGCGGACCATGGATGATGCGCATTCCCTGATTCAGGAAACCGGTTACCCGGTGATCGCCAAACCCGATGACGGTGTGGGCGCTATCGCTACCTATCGTCTGGACAGCAATCAGGGGCTCAAAGACTTTTTCAAGACCAAACCCGACATCGACTATATTTTGGAAGAATTCATCGCCGGTACCATTTATTCCTTTGACGGACTGGCAGATCGTGACGGCAAGCCCGTATTTTGCACGGTTCACACATTCAGTCAGGGTATCATGGAAACCGTTAACGAGGCACGTCACATTTATTACTATTCGTTGCGGGATATTCCCACAACGCTGGAAAAGATCGGCCGCGAATGCCTCAGGACGTTCAACGTGAAAGAACGGTTTTTTCACATTGAATTCTTCAAAACGGATGGTGACGACCCGTATGTGGCCCTTGAAGTCAACATACGACCGCCGGGCGGTTATACCACCGATATGTTCAACTACGCCTGTGATATCGATATCTATAGGGCCTGGGCTGATTTGCTGGTTCACAATCGGACCGATTTGAATTACAGGCGGGACTACCATTGCTGTTATGCCAGCCGCAAGTATAACCAACACTACGCACACAGTCATGAGGATATTCTGTCACAGTACGGTACTTATATGGTTCAGGTAGAAAGTGTTCCCGGGGTATTCAGTAGTGCTCTGGGGGATATCGGATATATTTTCAGGTCTGAAAGTCTGGATAAACTATTGGAAATTGTTCGATTTATTCACAAGATGGGTAAAGGACATTCACGTGCATATTGAAGAACATTGCTGGTGGAGCAAGCACCTGAATCGTGATATGGCTCTGAAGATATACGGACATTGGGGAAAACCGTATATCGTTTTTCCCTGCTCCCGCGGTCGATATTTTGATTATGAGAGCATGGGAATGATCAAGGCCATTGCCGGTTTTATCAATGCCGGCAATGTCAAACTGTTTTGTGTGGACAGTGTCGATGAATCGTCCTGGTACAATTATGCTGTTTCTCCGCAGGATCGTAATGCCCGGCACGAGGCCTATGACCATTATATCATGGAGGAGGTTATCCCGTTTATCCGCCGCAACTGCCAGTCACCGCAGGAAAGGGTAATGACCAACGGTTGCAGCATGGGTGCTTACCATGCGGTAAATTTTTTTTTAAAACACCCGGATATCTTTGAAGGAACCATCGCCTTGAGTGGTCTCTACCGTCTGGATCGGCCTGAATTTCAACTGTCAGCTGTCGATATGCCTGGTGTCTATTTCAACTCTCCCCTGAGTTATCTGTCAGGTATGAATGATTCGTGGTGTCTGGATCTGTACCGCCGGAGCAAGATTGTCGTGTGTGTGGGGCAGGGTGCCTGGGAGGATGAAGCCATTGAAGATACCCGTAACCTGGATTTTCTGTTCAGGGAGAAATCCATACCGGCCTGTGTCGATTACTGGGGTCATGATGTAAACCATGACTGGCCCTGGTGGTATAAACAGATGAATTATTTTCTGGATTCACTTTTATCAAGCGACACGCAGCATTGACAAAACCGTTGCTTTTGGTTACATAGCCCGGACGGTATCAACCCTATTTATATAACGATTGGATGCAGAGGATGTGCATATGAATGATCAGGGAAACATCACCATCAATGGCAATACGTTTTCATTCGAACCCGGAGAAACCATTCTGGCGGTTGCCGAAAGAAACAACCTCGATATCCCGACACTTTGCCACCTGAAAGGGGCTTCGCCCACGGGTAATTGCCGGATATGTGTGGTGAAAATAGAAAACGAAAAGGATCTGCTGCCTTCCTGTGCCACCCTGGCGGAGGCGGGCATGGTGGTCCATTCGGAGTCACCGGAAGTCGTAAAAGCCCGTCGATTGATCATTCAGCTGATGTTATCCACCGGTAATCACAACTGTGCCATCAGGGGAACCAGCAGCGATGACTGGACCCGGTTTCAGATGAATGTCCAGCAGTATGACGACAGTACAGAGCTTTGCCCGGTATGGGGAGATTGCCGTTTACAGGACCTGGCCTATCGTTACCAGGTAGAACCCGGGCGATTTTCAGATGCGGGAACGCCCTATCCCATGGAAACGGTCAACCCGTTTATCGTCAGGGATTTTTCCCGTTGCATCAAGTGTGGCAGGTGTGTTCAGGCCTGTAACGATATTCAGGTCAACAATGCTATCCAGTTTGGTTACACGGGCAGCAATTCCAAAATTATTGCTGCCGACGATAAAGCACTGAAAGATTCGGATTGTGTTTTCTGTGGCGAATGTGTGCAGGTGTGTCCGGTGGGTGCCCTGGTGGAAAAGGACGTTCGCTATCGGGTACGGCATTGGGAAACCGAAAAAACCCGTACAACCTGTTCTTACTGTGGTGTGGGGTGTCAAATCTATCTGCATGTCAAGGACAACCGGGTTGTCAAAGTTTCCGGCGTGGAAGGGGTTGCCCCGAATTATGGCAGCTTGTGTGTCAAGGGCCGATTCGGGTATGATTTTATCAATTCGTCTGAACGCTTGACCACACCCATGATCAAGGAGAACGGCTCCTTCAGGGAAGCCACCTGGGACGAGGCTCTGGATACCGTCGCCAGGCGGTTCAAGGAATTAAAGGAAACCCACGGATCGGACAGTCTTGGTGTCCTTACCTCCGCGAGAATTACGAATGAAGAGAATTACATTGCCAATAAATTTGCACGGGCGGTATTGAAAACCAACAACATCGATCACTGTGCCCGGCTCTGACATTCCTCGACCGTAGCCGGTCTGGCTGCAGCATTCGGAAGCGGTGCCATGACAAACACCATCAGCGATATCGAAACAGCAGACGTCATCCTTGTCACAGGATCCAACACCACCGAGAACCACCCGGTCTTGTCTTCCTTTATCAAAAGGGCGGTAACATTCAGAGGAGCCCGGCTCATCGTTGTGGATCCGCGATTTATCCCCATTGCCAAATTTGCCCATCACTGGCTGCGGCAAAAGCTGGGGACCGATGTGGCCTGGATCAACGGGATGATAAATGTCATCATCAATGAAGATCTTTATGACCGCGCGTTTGTGGAAAAGCGAACCGAGGGTTTTGACGAGCTCAAAACTGTCGTGGAAAAATATACGCCGGACTATGTGGAGGAGATCACCGGCATACCCCGGGCAGATCTGACCCAAGCGGCCAGGATATACGCGGGCGCCCGGGCTGGTAGTATCTGTTATTGCATGGGTATCACCCAGCATACCTCGGGGACGGACAACGTCAAATCCCTGGCAAACCTGGCCATGCTATGTGGCCACATGGGCGTCGAAGGCGGTGGTGTCAATCCCTTGAGGGGCCAGAACAATGTTCAGGGCGCCTGCGATATGGGTGGGTTGCCGAATGTGTATTCAGGGTACCAGCCGGTGGCCGATCTAGCTGTTGCAAAAAAGATGGAGGAGGCCTGGGGTGTTAGCAATCTATCAACCCAGCCCGGCCTGACCGTTACAAAAATGATCCCCAAAGCCCATGACGGGGAGTTCAAGGGATTGTATATCATCGGTGAGAACCCGCTGGTGTCGGATCCCGATCTGAATCATGCAAAAAAAAGTTTCAGCAATCTCGATTTTCTGGTGGTGCAGGATATCTTCATGACCGAGACGGCCCAGCTTGCGGACGTGGTATTGCCTTCCAAGTGTTTTGCCGAGAAAGAGGGTACCTTCAGCAATACCGAGCGACGGGTACAACGTGTGCGCAAAGCAGTGGATGCGCCGGGTCAGGTGATGGATGACTGGAAGATCACCTCTGAGATTGCCACGCGTATGGGGTTTGCCATGTCCTATGGTGAAAGCCGTGAGATCATGGAAGAGTTGGCTTCGGTAACCCCATCTTATGCGGGGATCGATTATGATCGGATTGAATACGAGGGTATTCACTGGCCTTGTCCCACCAAAGAACATCCCGGGACGCCCATTCTTCACCGGGAGCAGTTTACAAGGGGCAAGGGTCTTTTTCACGCCATCGACTACACGGAGCCTGCCGAAAAAGCCGACACGGATTATCCCCTGTTTCTGACCACCGGTCGTATCCTGTATCATTATCACACAGGAACCATGACCATGAAATCAGAGGGTTTGAACGAAAGGGCGCCGGCCTGTTTTGTGGAGATTTCACTTGAGGATGCTCAGGCCTATAATCTTGAAGACGGTTCCATGGTCAAGGTTGAATCCCGGCGGGGAGATATCAGCGCCGCCATCAAAATATCTGAAAAGGCAGTTGCCGGAACTATTTTCATTCCTTTCCATTTTGCCCAGGCGGCTGCAAACAAGCTCACGAATGCGGCCCTGGATCCTGTGTCGGGGATTCCTGAGTATAAGGTGTGTGCGGTGAGGATATCCAAGGCAGCGTAGCTGCTTGGAGGGTTTAGGGTGATGGGTTGGAGGTTTGGAGGGTAGCTATTAGCTTTAAGCTTTAAGCGATTTTGGGCTTCCGGTCTTGTCGATCCTATCGTAATATACATGAATCCCCTCAAGCATTTTAATGTTCCGAAAATAGGATGGCGGCATAAGGGTTTGTAGCAGAAAAACGGTCCTCAATCGGAACGTTTTTCTGACAACCCCTATAGACCCAGCTGTACTAAAGAATAAGCCCTAAGCAATAAGCGGCTTACCGCTTAATGCTTAGGGCTTTTCTTTTATGCTTTAAAGTTCTTATCCTCCGACCCTTCAAACCTCAAACCCTGCTCTACCTACTCTGTCTCCTCAGGTCTTTTCACGGTTGGTGACAGGAAGTCAAAGTAGTAATGGATTCCGGCACCCACAAAGGAATCAGCCGTGGTTCCAAAGGAGTCGTCGTCATCATAGTCCGTGAAAGTGAGCCCGACCTCGGTTGAAAAGCCGAGATTGGGCAGGCCGCTGAAGAAATATTCGATCCCCACGCCAACATTGATCCAGACGCCATTCTTGGTATTGCCCTTATCCGGGTCCACACGGGAGTATCCCAGGCCTGCAATAGCATCCACGTGGAGATTTTCTTCATCTTTGATTTTAAAATATAACTTGCCACCCAGATCCAGGTCGTCAGACGAATCTGAAAAGTTGAATCCCAAAAGGCCTTGTACGGCGATTTCATTGTTGAACCAGTATTTTCCGGACAGGGACTCCAGATCTTCAGGGCTGAATTGAGCATTGTAACCGATACCCAGGTTGCCCTTCAGGTCTTTTGCAAGGACGGGGGCTACCAGGATACCAAGTATGAGGATGAAAGTACCTACGATTTTGGTCGTTTTCATAATAATCCTTTAACCTATCGGCTCTCAGGCAACGGGTCAGGTATTAAACCTGCGGGCGTGGCAGAACTTTTGCCTGCTCGGCGATTTCCGGAACTTTGTGCTCCCACTCGATGGCCATGAGGTGCACGCCGGCAACGCCTTTCATTTCCTTGAATTCATCGATCTGCTCGCAGGCTGCCTTGATGCCTTCTGCAGCGACTTTTCCTTTCTCAGCCCCCTGAAGTCGTTTGATAACATCGTCCGGCACATCCATTCCAGGGACTTTGCTTTTCATGTATTTGGCCATACCGACACTCTTCATGGGTGTGACACCCGCCAGGATGTAGACCTTTTCGGTCAATCCCATGTCATTGGCCTGCTTGATGAACTTTCTGAATTTCTCCATATTATAGATGCACTGGGTCTGGATGAAATCGACACCGGCATTTATTTTTTTGGCAAGTCGGTGTACGCGCCATTCAAACGGGTCGGCAAACGGGTTGGCAGCTGCACCAATAAACATTTTTGGGGCAACTTCCAGCTCAGCACCACCCTGAAATTTACTTTCATCGCGCATTTTTTTAACCATGCCGATGAGTTGAATGGAATCGATGTCGAAAACACCTTTTGCATTGGGATGGTCACCGAATTTTTGATGATCGCCGGAAAGGCACAGCATGTTCTTGATACCGTGGGCTGCTGCCCCGAGGATGTCGGACTGCATGGCCAGACGATTCCGGTCGCGGCAGACCATCTGGAAATTGGGTTCGAGACCCTCCTGCATGATCAGAAGACTGGCTGCCCAACTGGACATTCGTACCATGGCGGTCTGGTTGTCAGTGATATTGACCGCATCCACCACCCCTTTCAGGTGTTTTGCTTTTTCTCTGACTTCCTTGGCATCGGAACCCCGCGGCGGACCCAGCTCGCCTGTAAATGCAAAATGACCGGCCCGCAAGATTTTTTCCAAGTTACTTCCTGATTTGAAACCGTTTTCCTCTGTGCTCATATGCATCACCTTCTGTCAGATAAATGGTCATCCCTTAAACGCGTTATGCGATATTAGTCGGTCTTGGCTTTTTCAGGCTTTTTATATCCCGGCTGAACCAGCGTTCTCGGAACCTGGTCGTTCCATCCCACAGGCTCTTTGATGCTGAGAATACAATCGAGTCGGTCCTGGGTTGCCAGACGTTCGTAAATTTTAAACCAGGCGCAGGGCTGGTCATCACTGATCTCACAGTTGCCGTCATTGGTGCCGCCACACGGGCCGTTGTAAAGGCCTTTGGCGCACATAGTGACCGGGCAGATACCACCCGTCATTCCCAGGACACATTCACCGCAGGATCGGCAACGCTCCTCGTACCATCCCACAGCCAGGTTGGCTGACATGCCGGTTGTATCAACCGCCGGGTAAACAGGAGTGCCTGGAAAGCGTTCTGCTAAAAACTGGATGCCCACACCACATGCCATGGATAAAATGGCATCATAATCCTTGACGATACCATCAAAGGGCTCCAGATATTCCACGTCACACTGTCGTTCCACAGTGATGGCGCCGGTGTCCAGGGGGTTGTTTTCAAGTCTCCTGGCCATGTCGAGTTCCGCATTCAGAACATCGACTTCCTTTTCACCACCGGCAAGACACACGGCCACACAGGTTCCGCATCCTGCGATGAGGATCTTTTTGTGGCCCTTGATCATCTCTTTTATTTCGTCAAACGGTTTCCTTTTGGCGACTATCATGTTTCCTCCTACATCTCCGATTCGGGATGAAATACGTCGACGTCCTTCAGATCATCTCCCAGGTAAGCCCGTTCGTTTGGCCCAAGGATACCCAGGGACAGGCCGATCAGGGTCCACAGGTGAACGGTTTCCCAGGCATGCTCGAGTTGATCCGACAGGTCGTGGACCTGGGCATGGCAGTTGTGGCAGGGTGTAATACAATAAGCTGCCTCGGTGGCCAAAATCTGGTCGGTCTTACATTTGCCATAAGTGCGGCGTTCTTCCGGATAACCTGCTTGGAGGAAACCGCCGCCACCGCCGCAACAGTAATTGTTGGAGCGGTTGGGGTACATTTCAACGAAATTTTCTTCACCCACTACGGCTTTGACCACATAACGCAGGTCTTCGGCCACCGGGTCTCCGAAGGATTTTCGAACCAGCTGGCAGGGATCCTGTACGGTAAATTTAATCTGACGCTCCCGGTTCCACTCGGAACTGACCTTGAGTTTACCTTCGCGGATCCACTGGGCGTAGTATTGAATGATACTCCCAATTTCGAATTTGTGGTCGATCTTGAATTTTTTCAGTCCGGCCCGGACTGCAAAGAGTTCGTGCCCTCACTCGGTGTTGAGAAAGACCTCACACTCGAGATCGTCCACCGCCTTGGCCTTGACCTCCACAATGTGTTTCCAATTTGGGTTGTCGGCCATAAACATACAATAGTTTTCGGCTGCCCACCCCTTGGTCCCGTAGGTCCAGTCAGCCCCCACAAGATGGAGGATTTTCCAGAGCGGCACCATCTCGTCCGGTTCTGTGACGGGTTCGCGTGAATTCTGGTTCAGGAAAAACTTGGCCCCTTTTTTGTTGATGGGCGCCTGCATTTCAGCAAACTCAGGCTGACTTTCCTGGTACTCTTCCAGCACATCCTCCACCACGAACTGGAAGTCTTCTTCTGTGGCACCCATGGCACTGCAGGTGTCGTTGCGAAGCGCCATATCGCACGATCCCACGATCCCCTTGGGACGCTCTTCCCTGGGCCAGGTTGCCCGGGCGTTGAAAACGAGTTGGGGAATATCTATTTTCATGGGGCAGACATAGATACAACGCTGGCACATGCTGCACCACCACACCCACTCAGATTTCAGGATTTCTTCATCCATTCCGAGTGCTGCCATGCGTAAAAATTTCCGAGGGTCCATGCCCCCGATACCCGTGGCAGGGCAACCGGAAGAGCAGGCACCGCAGGTCAGGCAAAGATTCAGGTTTCCCCCTTCAGGGAGAAGCTCCTTCACCTTGTCCAGGAAGATGCTCTTCTTCTTCCCGCCTATTTTGATTGCTTCTTCAGCCATGTTCATTCCTCCGTTTTAGGCTATCCCCGGATCCTTTAATGGATTGGGGCCCATCGCCTTGATAAGTTCTGTCATTTCTGTGGCATAGGCAGCAAAGGTCGGCCCTTCGCCAGAAGAAAGATTATACATTCTAACCCTGTCTGCTTCAAGGCCTATTTCCTCCAGGAGCATGCGCACATGCTCGACCCGTTCACGAGCCCTGAAATTGCCTTCGTTGTAGTGACAGGAGCCTTCCAGACAGCCCACCACATAGACACCATCTGCCCCTTTCTGGATCGACCTGAGAAGGTACATGACATCTACTTTTCCGGTACAGGGTACGCGGATAATCTTGATATTAGCCGGATAATCGAGTCGCATGGAACCTGCCAGGTCCGCTGCCGAATATCCTCAATAATCACAACAAAATGCGATAATCGTTGGTTCAAAGTCCGTCATTACATGCCTCCTGCCAGTAGGGCGTCTATTTTGCAGAGAATCTGGTCGTCTTCATAATAATTCAAGCTGATGGCCTGACGAGGGCAGACCGAGGCACACACACCACAGCCATGACACATGGCTTCGTCTATGATGATTTCCCCTTTTTCAATATCGAACTTGGGCACATCAAAGGGACAGGAGCGGACACAGGTCAGGCATTTGACACAGTGTTCCACATCCACCTTGGCCGTGATGGCAGACAGCTTGATTTCATCTTTTGAAAGAAAGGTCATGGCCCGGGAAGCTGCTGCCTGGGCCTGGGCTATGGTTTCAGATATTAATTTCGGCGCGTGGGCGGTACCACAAAGGAAGGTGGCATCACTGCCCATATCAACCGGTCTGAGTTTCACATGAGCTTCGATGAAAAAACCTTCGGGGTTCCGGTTCAGCTTCATGGTCTGACTCAATTCTTTTGTGTCCGTGGCCACTACCCCGGCGCTCAGAGCCAGAAGATCCGAACGGATCTGGATCGGCTGCTGGAGTACGTGATCCTTAACCGTTACCAGGAGGCCTTCATCGGTGGCTTCAACTTCCGGAGGATGCTCCTTGTCGAAGCGAACGAAGATGACACCTTTTTGCCGGGCTTTTGTGTAATAGTCTTCCAGCAATCCATATGTGCGCATATCGCGATAGAGGACAAATACCTGTGTTTCGGGATTGGCCTCCTTGATGGCCAGTGCATTTTTGACGGCCGACTGACAGCAGATTCTCGAGCAATTGGGGTTTTCTTCATTCCGTGATCCTACACACTGGATCATGGTGACACAATCCAGGCTTTCAGCACCCTCATCATGCAGAAGGTCTGTTAGTTCCACCTGGGTCTTGACGCGCTCATCGGTTCCGTAGAGATATTCTTCGGGTTCATACTCATTGGCTCCGGTGGCCACCAGGATCACGCCATGCTCGATGACACGGGGTTCCCGGGTGGGTCCGATGCCGATTTCTGTGGCGAAGTTGCCCTGGAAACCGTCAAAGGACATCACCACTCCATTTGTCAGAATTTCGATATTCTCCTGAGCTGTCACCTCTTGGATGAGGTCGTGCAAATACTGCTGAATATCCCCACCTTCAATGGTGTGATGAAGTTTGCGGGCCATGCCTCCCAACTCAGATCCTTTTTCAAGCATGGTTACAGGAAGACCCTGTTTGCTGATATTCAAGGCGGCATTCATGCCGGCGATACCGCCGCCGATCACCAGGGCGCGCTTGTTGACACCAATAATTTTCTCTTTGAGTGGTCGCAGACTACTGGAGCGTGCCACAGCCATCCGTACCAGATCCTTTGCTTTCTGGGTGGCAAGGTCGGGATTGTTGGCATGTACCCATGAGTTCTGGTTGCGAATATTGGCCATTTCAAAGAGGTACTTATTGAGACCGCAGGCTTCCAGGGTTTCCATAAACATGGGTGCGTGGGTTTTGGGGCTACATGAAGCCACCACCACCCGGTTCAGCTTTTCTTCCTTGATCTTTTTCTTGATGTCTTCCTGGGTATCCTGACTGCAGGTAAAGAGGTTATTGTCCGTGAATACGACGTTGGGTAGGGTGGCAGCATACTCCTGGACACCCGGCACATCTACAACCCCCGAAATATTGATGCCGCAGTTGCAGACAAAGACACCGATTCTTGGATCTTCCTCGCTGACATCCATTTCCTCTGTCAGAACAATCTTTTTAGTATTCTTTCCCCTGGCTTCGGCAATATCCATACCAGCGGCGCTTGCTGCTGCACTGGCCTCTGTAACGGATGAGGGAATGTCTTTGGGCCCCTGGAAAATACCGCAGGTGTATACACCGGGTCGTGATGTAGCGACCGGTGCAAAGGGATCGGTTTTGACAAAGTTATAATGGTTGAGGTCGATCTCAAGTTTTTTCGCCAGTTCGACAGACGACTTGCCCACCTGCAGACCCACGGACAGTACCAGCATATCGAAAATCTCTTCTTGCATCTGTCCGCTTTCATCCGCAAAGGTAATTTTCAGATTCCGGGTTTCAGGATCATCGCTGATGGTGTGCACCCGCGCCTTGACAAAACGGACCCCTTCTTTGTCTCTGGCCCGGTCATAGTATTTCTCATAATCTTTACCAAAAGAGCGGATATCCATATAGAAAACAGCACAGTCCAGGTCGTCCCCGGAGTGCTCCTTGGCGATCATGGCATCCTTGATGGTGTACATACAGCAGACCGAGCTGCAGTACCCGTTGCCGCATTTGTTGGTGTCCCGTGAACCCACGCATTGTAGCCAGGCAATTTTTTTGGGTTCCTTTTCGTCCGAGGGTCGCACAAGATGCCCCATGGTGGGTCCGGAGGCGCTCAATATCCGTTCAAATTCCAGACTGGTCATGACATTGGGGTTACTGCCGTAGTGATAGAATTCCTTCAGACCACTGGGGTCGTACAGGTCTGTTCCCGAGGATAGGATGACTGAACCAACCTTGATTTCTTTGTCGACAGGTGTCTGGCTGTGGTCCACCGCTTCTGCCAGGCAGGCTTTTACACACTGATAGCATTCCGAGCAGATACCGCATTCCAGGCATCTCTGGGCTTCAGTCTTGGCCTCTGACTCATCGTAACCCATAGAAACCTCGAGGAAATTGCACTCCCGGGCTTCGGGGTCGAGGCACCGTACAATCGTGCGATCTTTTTTGGGTTCGTTTTCAATATCGGGTTTTTCAAATTCCCAGTTTTTTTCACGGTCTGCTGCTATATCCTGGCCATTCAGAAACCGGCGAATGCTCTCGGCTGCTTCTTTGCCGCAGGAGACGGCATCCACAACGGACTTGGGGCCATAGAAAGCATCTCCGCCTGCAAAAACCCAATCAAGGCCTGTCTGCAGAGTGACGGGATCCGCTTCGAGTCCACCTCTCGGCGTAACGGGGATTCCCTGGGATTCGATGAGATCGAGCTGCGCACTCTGACCAATGGCGACGATTATGGTATCACCAAAAAAAGGCTGGCAGGCATTATCGTTATACTGCGGGTTGAAACGACCCGCTTCGTCAAAAACGGTTGTACAGGTTTTGAATTCGATTCCGGAAACTTTGTTGGTCTTGTCGATATAAAAGGACTTGGGACCAAAGCTGTTGACGATCTGGATATCACCTTCCAGAGCCTCTTCGATTTCATGTTGCCAGGCCGGCATTTCCTCACGCGCTTCAAGACAGATCAAGGTGACGTTTTTGGCACCTTTGCGCTTGGCGGTCAGGGCGACATCGATGGCCACGTTTCCACCACCCACCACAACCACGTCTTCACCGATGGCAACATCTTTGCCCAGGGCGCTGTCTCTTAGAAAATCAACACCCTGGAGAACACCCTGGGCATCTTCATTGTCGACGCCGAGCTTGCGACCGCCATGAAGGCCGATGCCCAGGAAGACGGCAGAAAAGCCATCCTCTTTCAAGCTGTCGAGGGTGATGTCTTCCCCAAATGTCACACCGGTCTTAATCTCGACACCCATTTTCTGGATGACCTTGATTTCGTCGGCCAGAAGATCTCTGGGGAGGCGATATTCGGGAATTCCCACAGCCATCATACCGCCGGCTACGGGAAGTTTTTCATAAATGGTAACCTGGTACCCGTCCCGGGCCAGGCAGTAGGCGGTTGTCAGGCCTGCGGGCCCGGACCCGATGATGGCCACCTTTTCTTCCCGGGGTTCGGCTACTTCCGGTATGTACCAGTCTCCCTGTTGTCTTTCGTAGTCTGCCAGAAAGCGATGCAGTTCCCGGATGGCAAGGGGTTGGTCCACGTCGTTACGGGTACAGATTTCCTCACAGGGGTGATGACAGACCCTGCCGCAGATACCGGGAAAAGGATGCTCTTCTTTGAAGAGTTCCAGGGCTTCCCTGTGTTTGCCCTGATTGATGAGAGCGATATAGCCCTGGATGCTCACATGTGCAGGGCAGGTGGCCTTGCATGGCGCGGTGCCACGTTTGTCGATAGCATAGGCACCCGGAATGGCCTGGGGGTATTTTTTGAAAGCGGCCTGGCGTATGGAGAGTCCTTCGTCATATTCGTTGGGGCGTGAAATAGGGCAGACCTTGGCACATTCCCCACAGCTGGTGCATTTTTCCGGATCGATGAAGCGGGGTTCCTGGTGGACTGTTGCCGTAAAATTACCGGGTGCTCCATCCAGTCCGTGTTGGTGAGCAGTTCGATGTTGAGATGCCGGCCGACCTCGACCAGTTTCGGTGAAATGACTCACATGGCACAGTCATTGGTCGGGAACGTCTTGTCCAGTTGGGACATGAGCCCGCCAATGGCTGACGACTTTTCGACCAGATAAACATAATAACCGGATTCGGCAAGATCCAGGGCCGATTGCATCCCTGCGATACCGCCGCCAACCACCATTGTCGAACCTATTATATCCTTAGGCATGGTTTGATTCTCCTGATTGTTCTGCTTGGGTTTTATCTCCAAATCGTTGTCAGGGCAGAGGGCGACAAGATACGTTCACGGCGCTCTGTTCCTGTTTTCACATCTATATATATGCAACGCAAACCAAAGGAAATGTGTATATGGCGGAAAGCGGCTTGTCAATAGAAATTGGCACCTTATTTTTCATGGTCGGAATTCTGAGCAGGGCAAGATGGAAACAAACAATGAGGGGCCGTAACCATTTGAAATAATATAAATATCGTAATGGATAAATATAAGCCTTCAAGGATCTGGTTGCCTACAACCTGGGACGCGAGTCTTGTCATCGGTCCTAATTCTTTGCTTGCAAGATTCAGCATATATGCTTATGTTCCGTCCGCAACACAGCTTCCGGACAGATAAGGAAATATTCCTGTATAATCAACCACGTGAAAGAGAGCATCGGATGTCACAAGCAAATTACAAGTCCTGGCCTTTCAAAGAGGCGTTCAAACTGCAAAAAAGGTATACTGAACCGCCTGTAGACCCGATAAGATTTGAAACCGGATTCGGGCCCAGTGGACTGCCACATATTGGTACCTTTGCGGAAGTGGCCCGCACCACATGGGTACGCCAGGCGTTTGAATTTCAGACCCAATGGGCCACGGAACTCATCGCCTTCAGTGACGACATGGACGGCCTGCGGAAAGTACCCTTGAACATGCCGCAACAGAAGATGCTCCAGGAGAATATCGGGAAACCATTGTGTCGAATCCCCGACCCCTTTGGCGAATGTGAAAGCTACAGTGCCCACATGAACCAGAAGCTGAAACAGTTCCTGGACAGCTATGGTTTCGACTACAAATTTCAAAGTTCCCAGGAGGCCTATGCCAGGGGCGATTTCAATGAAGGCCTGACCACTATTCTGCAGAAGGTGGAGGCCATCAAGGCGATTATTCTGCCTACCATGAGCGAGGAGAAACGTCGGAACTGGTCGCCTTTTTTTCCTGTCTGTGAAAACTGTGGCAAGATCAACAGCACGCGCGTCACGGCATATCACGCGGACAGCAATACCATAGATTATATCTGTGACCAGGAAGACGGATTGCTGCAGAGTTGCAGCCACCAAGGTACGGCATCGATATTTGACGGCAACGTCAAGGTGGGATGGAAGGTTGACTGGGCCTTGCGCTGGTTTTCTTATGACATCGGGTATGAAATGTACGGCAAGGACTTGATTGATTCGGCCAGACTTTCAGGCAAAATTACGCGTGTCATGGGGAAACAACCGCCCACCGGTCTTTTTTATGAACTTTTTCTGGACGAGGAGGGCCACAAGATCTCAAAGAGTGTGGGCAAGGGTCTGACCATCGATTCCTGGACAAGCTATGCTCCCCTTGGCTCGCTGCTCTACTATTTGTTCCAGAACCCCAAACAGGCCAAACGGCTATACTGGGGAATCGTTCCCAAGTCAGTGGATGACTACCTCACTGGGTTGAAGCAGTACCCGGCACTGGGAAGTGAAAAACAACCTGATTCGCCCATATGGCATCTATTTGATAAGGGTGAAAAAAATCCGGCCTACGCATCACCCGTCAATTTTTCGTTGATCAACAACCTGATTTCCGCTGTCGGGGCCGATGACAGGGATCTGATCATGGAATACCTCAAACGCTATGATCCCGACCTGGGCCAGTATCAGGATATAGTTACGGACCTGGTGGACAAAGCCATGTCTTATTACCGGGATTTTATTTTGCCGAATAAGCAGTACCGTAAGCCCACGGAACCGGAAAAAGAGATGCTGGCACAGCTTCGCCGGGATCTGGCTGCCTGCGATATCACTGATGACAACGCCTTACAGACCATGCCGTTTGCAGTGGCCCGGGCGTTCGAGACCGAACCCAAGGTTTTTTTCAGAATGTTCTATGAGGTTATTTTTGGCCAGGAGCGGGGTCCCCGCTTCGGTACATTTGTTCAGCTGGTGGGAAAAGACAAGGCCCTTTCCATGCTGGATGAGATTGTCGGCGGAAAAGAGTAGAAAGCATTAAATAAATATCCTTGGCTTTCCGCCATACAAAATTTTAGTATCCTCTCAACATCCTCGATTTCCTATCTTAATTGAGTCCTAAGCGTACATTTCATCTTTTGGAAGGCCCTTCCTTTATATATAGGCGAACAATGCTATATGTGCCCCGAGTGGTTTGGAGAATGAATTTTTATTCATTTTTTTAAAAGACTTTAAAAGTAGGATTGATCACGGGCTTATTATGACAGGAATTGTATATATCTTATTGATAAATATAATTAATCAAAAATATCCTACCGGGTATTCAAAAATGAAAAATTGGCTTGACAAGTGCTTTTTAGACCGATAAACTGAATGAGTATTCATTCATAATATTAAGATCCATGTTTCCGGAGGTGCGACATCAATAAAAAGCGCAGAGAAAACGACAAATACCATCGGATACTCGAGGCAGCTATCAAGATATTTTCAGAGAACGGGTTTTATCAGTCAACGGTTGCTCAGATCGCCAAAGAAGCCGGTGTGGCTGATGGCACCATCTATCTCTATTTCAAAAATAAAGATGATATTCTGGTTCAGTTTTTCAATTATAAGACCAAACAGGTTTTCGGCCGTTTCAGGGAAGAGGTGGATCAGGCTGACAACGCCATTGATAAACTTCGAAATCTGATTCGGCGACATCTGGAAGAGTTTCAGGCCGACCGGAATATGGCCATTCTCTACCAGTCGGAGACGCACCAGCGCACACGCATGGTGGAAGATCAGATTCGGGAAATGTCGGACATGTACCTGGACATCGTCACTGAGATTGTGGAACAGGGCCAGGCTCAGGGGAGCATCCGCAAAGACCTTTATTTGAGTCTGGTCAAACGGTTTATTCTGGGAGCAGTGGATGAAGTCATTAATACCTGGATTCATTCAGGTGGGGAATACGACCTGGTTTCCATGACCGATCCCCTGGTTTCACTCTTTATTAACGGTATCGGAAGTGCTGATACAAAGCTATAAGCATTAAGCTGTAAGCGCTAAGCAGCCTAAAGCCTAAGCTTAATGCTTATGGCTTACAGCTACAAAACAACCCAAGGAGAGAAAAATGGCACAATTACTTGCAGATCGAAGGGACGTGGATTTTGTTCTTCACGAACAGTTGGATATCGCCCGCGTCAGCAAACATGAAGCTTTTGCAGAATTTAACAGGAAAACAATCGATCTAATCATTACCGAAGCGCGCAATCTGGCAGTCAAGGAGATTCTGCCCACACGGGAAATCGGCGACAGGGAAGGCACCACGTTCGAAAACGGGCAGGTAACCGTCCCAAAAGAGTTTCACAAAGCTTATGATCTCTTCACTGAGGGTGAATGGCTTGCCATGACCGAAGATCCCGAATGGGGCGGCCAGGGGATGCCCAGAACCGTGGCGCTCTCGGCCGCCGATTATTTCAATGCGGCCAATTACGCTTTTATGATGTATCCGGGTCTGACCCATGGCGCCGGCAAGCTCGTGGAGGCATTTGGAACCGACAAAATCAAGAAGCTTTATCTCAAAAAGATGTATACGGGTAAGTGGACCGGTACCATGTTGCTGACCGAGCCCGAAGCTGGATCAGATGTCGGGGCTTTGACAACCACGGCCACCAGGAATGAAGACGGCACCTACAACATCACCGGCAGCAAGATTTTTATTTCTTCCGGTGAGCACGATCTGACTGAGAATATCATTCATCCGGTTCTTGCGCGTATCGAAGGGGCGCCAGAGGGAACCAAGGGAATTTCCCTGTTTCTGGTTCCCAAAATATGGGTCAAAGATGATGGAAGTCTGGGCGAACCAAACGATGTTGTCTGTACCGGTACGGAAGAAAAAATGGGGATTCACGGCAACTCAACCTGCTCTTTGACACTGGGTGGCAAGGGTAATTGTCGCGGTATGCTGCTGGGTGAGGAAAACAAGGGCATGCGGGCCATGTTCCTCATGATGAACGAAGCCCGTCTTCTTGTGGGGATGCAGGCCTTGAGTTGTGCAAGCGCCTCCTACCTGAATGCTGTCAATTATGCCCGTGAGCGTGTTCAGGGCAAAAACCTTATGAGTTTCATGGACAAAGATGCACCGGCGGTACCCATTATACAGCACCCGGATGTCCGGCGTCAGTTGCTGAGTATGAAAGTCTATGTCGAGGGCATGCGCAGCCTGCTCTACTATGTGGCCTATTGTGACGATATGATCGAGATTTCCGATGATGAAGCGGAAAAAGCGAAGTACAAGGGTCTTGTGGATATCTTGATCCCCCTTGCCAAAGGATATGTCTCAGACCACGCTTATGATGTCTGTAATACGGGTATGCAGGTGTACGGCGGATATGGATATATAAGGGAGTATCCCCAGGAACAGCTTGTTCGGGACTGCAGGATTACCATGATATATGAGGGAACCAACGGTATCCAAGCGATGGATCTCCTGGGCAGAAAACTGGGTATGAATGAAGGCAAGCCGATTATGGATCTCCTGGGAGAAGTCCAGTCGGTGATTGCCACGGCCAAGGCTATACCGTCCCTGGCGGCTCTTGCGGAAGGTCTCACCGAGACTGTCAACAAGCTGGGCGAAGTTGCCATGCATATGGGTAAGACAGCCATGTCTGAAAAGGCCATGGATGCATTTGCATTTGCCTATCCTTTTATGGAAGTCATGGGCGATGTCAGCATGGCCTGGATGCTGCTCTGGCGGGCATCTATTGCAGCCAAACGCCTGGAAGAGGGTGCTAAGAAAAAAGATCAGGCTTTTTATGAGGGCCAAACCAGGAGCGCTGAATTTTTCATCCATTCGATTTTACCCACCAGCGTAGGTAAAATGAACGCAATTTTGAACTGTAACGATGCTGTTACTCAGATTTCGGAAGATGCCTTTGGCGGGAAATAATCCGTTCTTCAATGGGGTTGCCCGGGCGACTGATTTATGGTATCGATTTTTGCGGTTACGGAAGATATTTAGGGTGAAGCATCGCTCAATAAAATCGTGTGTCGACATTAGACGGCAATAGATAAGGATACGATTCAATGGAAACAGTGTTGATTCCGCCGGCCAGTGCTTATTTTCTTGGCATACCGACCATCGTTTTTTCATTTCTGATCCCCATCGCGGGTATGGTTATTTTCTCATATATAATAACCATGCGGGGGATACCGCTGTTGAAAGCAGCGCCGGATAACCGCTGGAACCGGTTTGGTGAACGATTTCAGAAACTGTTGAGGATCTGGCTGTTTCAATACCGTCACCCACGTTACATGCTGGCCGGTGTGTTACATATCACCCTTTTTGCCGGGTTTCTGGTGTTGAGTATCCGTTCCACTTCTCTGGTGATCATCGGTATTTCAGAAAATTTCGTTTTTCCCGGACTGAGGGGACCACTTGGGTTGGTTTATAACTTGTTCAAGGATTATGCCGCCAGCCTGGTTCTGCTGTCCTGTGTTATCGCCATGATCCGTCGAGGTATCATAAAGCCGGCTAGGTATGCCGTGCCGGAGCGTTATGGGAAAGACCATACGTCTGAAGCCGTTTTCGTTCTGTGTCTCATATCGACGCTCATGATTTCTGAGAGTTTGTTCGAAGCCAGTGCCGCCGTGGCCCAAACCCAGAAAGGACTGCATGCCGAGTTCATCGCACCGTTGAGTCTTGCCTGGGTTTTCAAAGCTTTTTTGGGAAGCGCTTCGATCGGGGTACTACAGAAGGTGCATCTGGTGATGTATTATATTCACGACATCACTTTTTTCTTTTTCCTCTGTTTTCTGCCCATGGGAAAACATTTTCATGTGATCACCTCGATATTCAATGTGTTTTTCATGCGTATCGACCGGGGCAATATTAAGCCGGTACAGCATGGCGTTAGTGACGAGCAGCTGGATGATCTGGAATCTTTTGGCGTTAAAAACCTGGCCGACTTCACCTGGAAGCATATGCTGGACTTCTATTCATGTGCCGATTGTGGCAGATGTTCCGACCAGTGCCCGGCCAATGCCGTCAAGCGGCCCCTGTCTCCACGGTTCATCTCCATCAAGGGGAGGGACGCTATCTTCAAAAACTATCCCATTTACCCCGTCGGTGCTTTTGCTCCGGATAAAGAACCGCTCATGGGCAGTGTGTACCAGGAAGACGAAATCTGGTCCTGTACAACCTGCGGTGCCTGTGAGCAGGAGTGTCCCCTGGGGATCGAGTATATCGACAAGATCGTAGACCTTCGCCGGGGTATGGTGGATGAAGGTACCGTGCCCCAGTCGCTGCAGAAGCCATTGAGTGCCCTTGAAAAAAGAGGTAACCCCTGGGGCAAGATGGAGAAAAAGAGAGCCGACTGGACAAAAGAGTTACCGGAAGATGTGCAGGTCAAGGTTATAGGAAAGAAAGAAACAGCCAAGACCCTTTATTTTGCCGACAGCATTACTTCCTATGATGACCGGATGCAGGATATCGGCAGGGCCAGTGCTATCATACTTAAAGCGGCCGATGAAGATTTTGGTATTCTCGGCAAGGCTGAAAAAGACAGTGGTCACGAAGTCCGACGCTTTGGTGAAGAGATGCTGTTTCAAGATTTACGGGATAAAAATACGGAAGCCATTCTGGCTTCGGGTGTGGAGAGAATTGTTACGGCGGATCCGCATGCCTTCAATGCCCTCAAGAATGATTATGATGATATTCCACCGGTGGAGCATATCAGTCAGTATATCCTACGACAACTGACCTCCGGAAATCTGAAACTCGCGGCAAACGGCAGCAACGGCAAAGTTTACACCTACCATGACCCCTGTTATCTGGGCCGACATAACGGGCTGTATGAGGAACCCAGACAGGTTATCGATGCCATACCGGGTATCAAACGGGTGGACATGGAAAAATGCCGGGACCGCTCGTTCTGTTGTGGCGGCGGTGGTCTGATGCTTTTTTATGAACCCGAAGAGGAGCAACGCATGGGTGTTTTACGGGTTGAAATGGCAGCCGAGGCCGGTGCTGAGGTCATCGTTACGGCTTGTCCTTTCTGTCTCGTAAATATAGAAGATGCTATCAAGGTGGCCGGAATGGAAGGCAAAATGGAAGCCATCGACCTGGCCGAACTGGTAGCTCAGCACATGGTGCAAGCGGCGGCACCGACTGTATCTGAAAATTGAAGTAAATATATCAATAATTAGCGACGACGTCGCATTTTATAAAATCGTGCAACGATTTTATCGTGGTACAAATACTAAATGGGAGGATGGTTATGGAGATCTTGGTATGTGTCAAAAGAGTTCCGGATACAGCGGAAAATGAAATCGAGGTCAACAAAGATGGCACCGGCATCGAAACAGACGACCTGGTCTACTCGGTGAACGAGTGGGACAACTATGCCGTGGAAGAGGCCATCCAGATACGAGACGATGTGGGTGGAAGCGTAACCATTGTATCGGTGGGTGACGAGGAGTCCGAAGAAGTGGTGAGACGGGAAATGGCTATGGGAGCTGACAATGGCCTGCTTTTAACGGATGATGCTTTTGAAGGGTCTGATGGAAAAGGTACGGCGACGTTGTTGAAGGCCGTTGTGGAGAAAGGCAATTACGATCTCATTCTGACAGGAGCCCAGGCAGATGACGGCGCTGCCCAGGTCGGTGGTATGCTGGCGACCATGCTCGACATGCCCTATGCTTCATTGGTAAATGCCATCGAGGTGCTGGATGACAAAAAATTGAAGGTCGGTAGGGAAATCGAAGGTGGCAACCAGGAGATGAGCGAAATAGAGCTGCCCTGCGTCCTTTCCATTCAGACCGGCATCAATGAGCCGCGCTACGTCGGTATCCGGGGTATTCGCAAAGTGGCGTCTGTTGAAATACCTGTCTACGGCACAGGCGATCTGGGGCTTGCCGCTGATTCGGTGGGAAAAGCCGGTGCTAAGGTCAAACGCATGGATTATTTTGTTCCCGAACTTGGTGAAGGTGCCGAAATGCTGGAAGGGAGTACTGAAGAGATCGTCGAAAAACTGATCGAATTACTCAAGGCCAAAGGAGGGATCAAATAATGGCAAATTTGTTTACCTATATTACGTTCAAGAATGGGGTCCCTGATGATTCAGCCCTCGAGCTGGTGGCTGCCGCCAAACAGATAGCACCCGATGCATCGCCGACAGCCGTGGTTGTGGGCTCAGGGATCGACGCACTTTGTGATGAGATAGCTGCGTCCTATTCCGAAGTCTGGAAGGTTGATGGCGAGGCATTTGCTTATCCCAACGCAGAGGTTATCCGCAACGTGCTGTCGAGCGTATTGCCCCAGGGATGTATTCTCCTGGTACCGCACAACACGTTTGGAATGGATTTGGCACCGGGTCTCTCCATAAAAATGGATGCCGTATTTGTCCCGGATGTGGTCGGTTTTGAAGGGGTTGAGGGATCGATGCTGAAATGCATTCGACAGGAATATGGCGGGGCAGTGAGCACGCATGTTTCTTCCGATATTGCCAACGGGGCCGTCATCAATATTCGTCCCGGGGCTTTCCAACCGGATGAGAGCAAGGCTGCCTCCGGTCAGGTTGTCGACAAATCAGCCGATGCCGGGAATCTTTCAACCAAACGTACGTATCTTGAGACTGTGGCAGCCGAAGTGGGTGATGTGGACATCACCAAGGAGGATGTGCTGGTTTCCATCGGACGCGGGATCGAGGACGAAGACAATATAGAAATTGCGGAAGACCTGGCAAAAGCCATGGGTGCCGTGGTTTCCTGTTCGCGGCCGATTGTGGATGCCAAATGGCTTGAAAAATCTCGTCAGGTGGGGACGTCCGGACAAACCGTCAAACCGAAAGTATACCTGGCCTGTGGCATCAGTGGTTCGTTTCAGCACCTGGGTGGCCTCAAAGGGAACCCCTTTGTCGTGGCCATCAACAAGAATGCCAAGGCACCAATTTTCCAGATAGCGGACGTGGGTATCGAGGTCGACATCCTCGATTTTCTACCCGAGCTAACTGAAGCTATCGAAGCCCTTTAAAATCGCATGGCGATTTTAAAGGAGAGCGGCTTTGCCGCTTGAATATAATATAAGAAAACCCCGATCAGTGGAAAAACTGATCGGGGTTTTTATTTAAAGGGTTCGAGGGAGTGTTTAGCTGTAAGCTTTAAGTAATCGGTTCGACGACCACACCAAAATATGCCTGTAAATGCTTGTCGTCAGGTGTTTCAGAAACCCAATACAGTTTTTCCTTTGTACACTGAACAATGAAAAAAGAGACATTCTCCCCTGGT
>RCNC010001120.1_pt1 | contig 27768 bp, 21 predicted proteins | sample 2041301 | NCBI WGS metagenome assembly RCNC01 (sample SAMN09708231, study PRJNA481090) | Marine sediment metagenome, whole genome shotgun sequencing project. | biome: marine sediment; feature: ocean; material: sediment; isolation source: Sewage treatment plant 13A marine sediment (STP13A) ... | reverse complement strand
AGCTTTTCGGCCTGCCCGTCGGCAGCGGTATCCGCCATCAACTCCCGGGTATGCCGCAGCTCGGCACTGCCCGGTGCGGGCAACCGGTAGCGGACCGTGATCCGGGCCTCATCACAGAGCGCCAACCGGCCGGTGCCGCTATACCAGGTGAAGGGATGGAAGAGCACCTCGGCATAGGCGTACTTGCGCAGGGTGCCGGTACCGGACAGCCGGGCCGGAGTGCCGGGAAACCTCCTGTTCGAGGAGTAGGCCGCCTCACGGGTCGCCTGCCACTCGTGCTGGAGGGACACAGCCACCGGAGACAGGCCCTGGTGGCCGTCGAGGAGCCGGATGGGAGGAGCGGGTGCAATGCTCCAGGTCCCGGGCAACTCGATGGTGGAGAGCGGCTGCACCTCCACCGCCGTGGCCCGGGCGCAGGCGGCGCACCGGCAGCGCCGGTTCCCCGGGCACACCCCGGTAGCCGCAGTCATCCATGGTTATTTTCGTGCCGTGGGCGGTCTGGTCCATCTGATAGTCGCCTGAGCGGACCACCAGGGTCAGTTCACCCGGGAGTGCGTCAAGGCCATCCACCGCGGCTGATGACCCGGCGAGGGAGGGCAGAGCCGAGATGACCATAATCAGAACGATCCAAAGCCGATTTCGCATGGCGTGCACTCCAGGTGGCGAAACATTCAGAATCAGGCTGGAACACTTCAGGATCTCATACGGTTCAACTTAATGAATACGGCTCGATTGGTCAATGCCTCCCGGGGAATCTGCCTTTTGCCGCCCCTGCCGCTCCGCCCCGGTGATCAGGTGCCCCTGAGGATTTTAAAAAAATATTCGACAACCGGTGACTTTTTTCATCCGGTCCGGTCTGAGGGGAAGAATGGATAAATGAGCCAAGGTTTGGGGCGGCTGCGGGGGTGCAGCACGGTTCCCGGTTTTGATAGCTTTTAACAGAAACAATTCACGGAGGTTTGAGAGAAATGAGGAAAACCATGAAGACCATGATTCTGACCGGCCTGCTGGCCACCTTCAGTCTGGCGGCCGTCGCCCAGACCACAGCTTTCCAGGGCGAGGAGCTTCTGCCGCCCAACGCCAACCCCGGCGAGTGTTACGCCCGTGTTTTCGTGGCGCCCACCTATCGTATCGTCAGCGAAGAGATGCTGAAGAAAGAGGCTTCCGAGCGCATGGCGATCACTCCCGCCCGCTACGAGTGGGCCCAGGAGTCGGTGATGGTTCAGGGTCCCACCCAGCGGCTGGAGACGGTTCCCGCCACTTACGAGTGGGTCGAGGAGCAGATTCTGGTCAAGCCCGAATCCACCACCATCGTGGAAGTCCCCGCGGTGTACAAGAACGTGAACGAGCAGGTTCTCGAGCGTGCGGCTCACACGATCTGGAAGCGTGGGCGCGGCCCGGTGGAGAAGGTCGACAACGGAACCGGTGAGATCCTCTGTCTCATCGAGGTCCCGGCGACCTACCGGACGGTGACCAAGCGCGTGCTGGCCTCCGCGGCCACCACCCGTGAAAATGTGGTCCCGTCGAAGTATGATACCGTGCGCCGCAAGGTGATGAAGACCGAACCCACGGTCCGTACCATCGATATCCCCCCGGTGTATGAAAACGTGAAGGTCAGAAAGCTCGTTGCCCAGGCCGAGACCCGCGCCATCCCCATCCCCGCCGAGTATCAGACCGTGACCCGCAATGAAAAGATCACCGAGGGCCGGATGGAGTGGCGGCGGATTCTCTGCGAAACCAACCTCAACACGGACACCATATTGGCCGTCCAGTCTGCCCTGAAAAGTGCCGGATTCCAGCCGGGTGACATCGATGGCAAGCTTGGGAGAGAGACCTATGACGCCATCAAGTCCTACCAGCAGCGGAAGGGCCTGGCCGTTGGGAATCTGACCTATGAGACCCTGGAAAGCCTCGGCGTGGTGCTGACCAACCAGATCTAGACCGAGCGCACGTGACACATTCAAGGGCCGGGGGAGTGAAGATTCCTCCGGCCTTTTCATTTACCCGCACCCAGTTCAGCAGTTCCCGGGATTCGAGGTATTTCCAAAGGTGGTGGGCCACCACCATGTTGGCCAGGGGCGAATAGTATCCGCTGCGTCCGAGAAAGTCATGGGGTGGATGTGTCCGGCCGGCACGCTGGAACGCATCCATCAGGTCGACGTAGTCGATCCCGTGATGTTCCAGGTGCTCCAGGAGAGGGAGGTATGATTTGTCCTGCGCCTGGCGGAACCGCTTGATGTCGTCACCATGGGGGAAAATAACGGCCACCGGCTTTGCTCCATCCTCGATGACTGCCCGGGAGAATCTTTCGAATATCCTGACCGTGACCTGGAAAGCCTCCGATTCGGTGTTGTATTGATTGTCCAGCAGTACCGCGTCGGCCCCCGGGTTTTCCCGCAGATTCCAGCGAAGGATCTTGCCCAGCCGAACCGAGGGCAGCAGGTCGAACCGGCCCGGACGACAGTCCATCCGGTAATAATAGTCATGCGCACCGAGAGTGGCGATGACCTTGCTCTCGTTTTCCAGCAGATCTTCGTAATGTTCGGGTGTGGGCAGGGGATTGGGCAGTAGTTTCAGCGATTCCCCGCTCAGCAGAAATCTCGGCTTGGCTGCGGGAAGACTACCCCGGTAAAGGAAGGGACGGTAGACGTTGACGTGTCGCTTGATGTTCTCGGTGACGAACCCCATCAAGACGATGTGCGGGTTGAACTGCCTCCCTTCCTCCTCGTAGCGCAGCAGTGCCTGGTCCAGGCCAAATGCCGGTACGCCGAAGTTGAGCACTTCCACCTGCGGGGCAAAGGTGCTCAGGTTCTCGGTCCAGGAGTCCTCCGCATTCACCTCGGTTCCGAAGGTAAAGGAATCACCAAAGGCCAGGATACGGACCCTGTCCTCTTCGGGAACCAGGGGATAGGTCTTCCGTCCCCGGAGTCCCTGGGTATTGATGTTGATGGTGAACGGAGAGGCATCTTTCCGGCCCTCCAGCCTGCGTCTGGCGCCTGGCTCGTTGGTCCACCCCAGTGTGGGGCTGAGGATTCTGTGCCCGACCCGGCCGTCGATGAACCCCCGGATGTTGTCGCGGTTCCTGTCGGTGAATTCGAAGCGCACCGGCTCATAGCGGGTGTCCTTGATGCTGTCGAGGAGTTTCAGCCCGGAAAGGGAGATCAACTCGACAGCGAACCAGACCAGCGAGAGCAGTGCCAGCCAGTACATCGTCCGTTCAAGGAGTATTTTCCCCGTTCTCATGTCAACCTCTGTCCATGGGCCGGTGGTGTGACGAGCGGAGCCGCTTGACGTGGCGCCAGTGGGCGCCTTCACGGTCGAAGCGGCGGGCCAGTTCAAATAGCTGCGGAGAGTAATTGACTCCCAGGCTGGGGACAATCCAGTGGGGTCGGGTGCGCACCCGCTCGAGAATCCCCTCGGCAAAGCCGTCGCGCACCGCCGGCGAGATGTAGTGGGTGGGAGAGAGGAGGTTGTCCCCGGCGTCGATGGTGCCTTCGGCAATGGCCCTTTGCTGCAGGTCCGTGCCGGGCAGGATGCGCATGGCCAATGCGGCCAGCACCGCGGTGGGGTCCAGCCGGTCGGCCAGGGCAAAGGTCTCGTCAACGGTCTCCCAGGTTTCACCCGGCCCGCCAAAGATGAAGTTGAAGCAGAAGGGCAGGTCCATGCGGCGGCAGAGATCCGCGGCCTTCTCCAGGTGTTGCACCTCAATGTCCTTGCCATAGGACTGGAGCAGTGCAGATGAACCGCTGTCGGGGGTGAACTCCAGCCCCAGCACCCTGGAGTCGATCATCAGACCCAGCAGTTCCTCGTCCACGGCCAGCGGGTGGAGGTAGGTCTCCCAGCGGATGTCCAGTTTGCGGCGGACCATCTCCCGGCAGACTTCCTTGGCGTGGTCCAGGGGGAGATTGAAGATGTTGTCCACAAAGGTGAACCGCTCGGCCCCCCAGAGGTGCATGGCCTGTTCCATCTCGTCGATCACCGCGGCCGGGGTGCGCAGCCGGAACTGGCGGCCCTCCAGCAGGGGGTAGACACAGTAGGTGCAGTGGAGCGGGCAGCCCCGCTTGGTCTGGATATTGAAGCTGGCCCCGGCCTCGAGGTAGGCGGGGATGTCCAGCAGGTCGCGTGCCACCGCCGAGACCAGGCCCCGGGGACTGGCGATGATCTCCGACGGCACCCGGGTGATGGTGCCGCTGGGGTCACGGTAGACCGCGCCGGGTATGGAATCCGGCGAAGCGCAGCTGATCAGCACCTCCTCCACCAGCCGCACCGCGGAAATCTCGCTCTCGCCGGCCAGCCCCAGATCCAGTCCGAGGTCATCCAATACCGGTTCGGGACAGACGGTGAAGCCCGAGCCGCCGATGAACAGGCGGGCATCGGTCTGTTGCTTCAGGGAATCGACGAACTGCCGGATCTCCGGCAGATACCAGAGCGTGTCGGGCCAGCTGACATTGTCCAGGTTGCGCATGGAGAGGCCGACCAGAGCGGGGGAGCGCTCGGCCACCTGCCGGGCCGCGGCCTGATGGTCATCGGTTCCGCACATGGCCAGGTCCACCACTTCCACCCGGTGACCGGCGGCGAGCAGGGCGGTGGCCGTGCAGGCCAGGCCGATGGGTATCACCGGGCTGGGCAGCTGTTCCCGGTTGAGAGAGACAAGGACGATATGGGCCTTTTCCCCGCTCACGCTCACACCTCCCGGTTGCCGAAGGCTTCGCGGATGGCCTTGCCAAAGGAGGTGTTCTGGCTCAGGTAGTAGGTGAAGTTGCGTTTCGATTCCCTGAGCCGTTCCTGCACCCGCTCCTCGCTGTGCACCTCCAGCATGGTGCGAATGTAGCCTTCCTGCAGGGCTTCGGGTGTCATCCCCTGCGGCTTGTAGACCACATGCTGGGTGTCGAACCGCTCCCAGTCATGGTGCAGCACGCGGCCCTGCTCTTCCATGCGCTGGGCCAGCCGGGTGCCGGGGAAGGGGGTGAGGATGCCGCAGAGCACCGCGTCCAGCTGCGCCGCCATGGCAAACTCGAGGAAGCGGTCGAAGCAGCCCTCGCCCTCGCCGTCGAGGCCGAAAATAAAAGAGCCCTGGACGCCCAGCCCGGCATCGTGGATCTTGTTCGCCACGTCGAGATATTCCTCCACCCGGTTGAAGCGCTTGGACGAGTCGTTGAGCAGTTGCTGGTCCAGCGACTCGAATCCGAGAAAGAGACCGAGGCAGCCGCTGTCAGCGCAGGCCGCCAGCAGGTCGGGCCGGTTGGCGATGGCCAGGGACGACTGGCCCCACCAGCGGATGTCGAACTCCTTGAGCAGGCTGAAGACGTCAAAGGCGTGGCTGCGGTGACCGATGATGTTGTCGTCCACCACGAACAGGTAGCTGCGGGAGAAGGCTTCCAGCTCCAGACGCAGGGTCTCCAGGGGGCGGCGGCGGAAGGTGTTGCCGTAGTAGGCCGTGACCGTGCAGAACTCGCAGTCGTGGGGGCAGCCGCGGGTGGTTTGCAGCAGGCTCTTCATGAAGTAGGGCTTGCTCTCCACCAGTTCCTGGCGCAGGGGCGGTACCGTGCGCAGATCCACCAGCTCGGGGTGGCGGTAGGCCCCGTGCATCTCCCCCTTGTGGAAGTCTTCCAGCACCCGGGGCAGGATCCCTTCCGCCTCGCCCACCACCACCGCGTCGGCATGCTGCAGCGCCTCGTCAGGCAGGGCAGAGGCGTGAATGCCGCCCAGCAGCACCGGGACACCCCGCTGCCGGTAGCGGTCGGCGATGGCGTAGGCCCGCGGGGCCAGGGGGGTGAGGGTGGTGATGCAGACCAGGTCCGGGGTGTCGTCGAGATCCAGCGGTTCAACCGTCTCATCGGTCACCGACACCTCCCAGCCGTCCTCTCCACCGGGGAAGAGCGAGGCCAGGGTGTAGATGCCGAGCACCGGGAACTTCAACCGCAGCCGGTCCTGGAGGCTGCCCTCCGGCCAGCAGGGGTTGATCAGTTTGACCCGGCGCCGTGCACTGTTCATTCCCGGTCTCCATTCCCCCAGTAGGGGAAGAAGTTGAACCACTGGTCGGGGTGTTCGCGGATCCACCCCTCGAACACCCGGGCCAGGGCCTGCATGGTCTGCCGGGCCACCTCATCATCGCCCATCTTTCCCTCGGGCGGTGTCAGCGGTTCGGCGGTCACCGACTCGTAGCGGCCCTCGCCGTCCATCATGATCGCGCAGGGCACGATGGGAGAGCCGGTGAATCGCGAGACCAGCGCCGGTGAGCGCATCATCGGCGTGGCGCGGCCGAAAAAGTCCACCTCGATACGGTCACGGCCGTGACAGCGGTCGGCCAGCAGGGCCACCACCTCGTTGCGGGCCAGCGCCGCACGAATCCTGAACAGGGTGCCCAGGTCCTGTCCCACGTAGAGCGTCTGCACCCCCCGGTTGGCCCGCTTGCTCAGCCTCATCTTCTCCACGTCCGGATCGTCCTCGGAGATGGCCAGGGCGTTGATCGGGTAGCCGTAGCGGCTGAAGGTGATGCCGCCAAGTTCCCAGTTGCCCAGGTGTGCCGCAGCGAGGATCAGCCCGTTGCCCCGGTCGAGGATTTCGAGGCACTGTTCCAGCCCGGCCACCCGGGAGAAGAGATACTCCATGGGCACCTCAGGCCGGTTGCTGAAGCGGAGGTAGTCGGCCACACAGCGGCCGTAATTGCGGAAGGTGCGACGGGCCAGGCGGTTCCGTTCCCGCCGGCCGATGCCCGGCTTCACCACCTCCAGGTTGGCGCGGATCGCGTCACGCGGTCCTTTGAGCGTGCACGCGGCCCAGAACATCACCAGGTCCACACAGCGGTTGAGCAGGGGTCGGGGAGCGACGGTACAGATCCGCTCGGCGATGGTGAAAACTTTACCCGTGTTCAGCGAGTGGTTCACCCACCCGGTGTTTGTGTCGTCCATCGGTGGTCCTCGACATTCCGGAGTCCCGGCATACCCATTCCCCCGGCGCCCCGGGACAGACGCCGGACGGACTCTTATCCGACCCGCTATTATATATGGATTCGGGGGTGAGCAGGATCAGTCGTCGGCTTCCAGCAGGATGATGAACTCGGTGCCGTCCTCCACCTCGCTGTTGATGCTGATCCGGCCGCCGTGGTCCTCGATGATCTTGCGGGCGATGGGCAGACCCATCCCCATCCCCTGCGGCTTGGAGGTCAGCAGTTCACCGCCCTGTTCGAAGCGCTGGAAGAGGCGTTCCTGGTCGGCGGGCGGGATGCCCGGCCCGTGGTCGCGGAGGGTGAGGCGCACCACCGGGTAGCGCAGGTCGTGGTTGCCCTCGCGGATGGTTTCCGCCGCGAGCTGGATGCCGGTGTTTTCCGGGGAGAACCTGGAGGCATTTTCCAGCAGATTGGTGAATACCGTGAACAGCCGCTGGCGGTCGCCCTGGACCGGCAGAACCGGTCGCCGCAGGCGGATGGACAGCTTCTGACGCTTGGCCCGCAGCCGGCCCTTCAGTTCCCGGCCCACATCAACAACCAGATCGTCCAGCGCCACCTTCTCCAGCTTCGGCCTCTGTTGTGCCGACTCCAGTTCGGTGAAGTAGAGCACCCTGGTGGTCATCTGGTGCAGCTTCTGCGCTTCGGTCATGATGATGTCGTGGAACTCGCGCCGGGTTTCCGCCGGCTCCCTGGTGAAGGAGCGCAGCAGTTCGATGTAGGAGATGATCGACGTCAGCGGAGTTTTCATCTCGTGGGAGACCGAGGAGAGGAAGCGGTCCTTGGCCGCGTCCGCCTCCTTGACCATGCTCAGCGCATCACTCAGCTCCCGGGTGCGTTCTGCCACCTTGCGGGCCAGCGAGGCCCGTTCGCTCTTCAACTCCTCATAGAGATATGCGTTCTCGATACCGGCAGCCGCCTGGTGGGTCAGCACGGTGAGGAATCGCAGGTGCTGACTGTCGAAGACCACCGCCGGGTCGGTGCTGTAAATGCAGATCATCCCCCGCTGCTCCTTGTTCGAGGTCAGCGGGGCACTCATCATCGAGACGATATCGCGGTACGATTCCTGGACTTCGCCAAAAAAGAGATCCCGGCGGATGTCGGAAAAGACCAGCGGCTCCCGGCGCATGGCCAACTGGTAGGCCGCGCTGCCCGTGCCGGGGATGTAGATGGCGTTGAGCGGGTCGCGCTCCAGCCCGTGGAGCGATTGCTCCTCGAGCTGTTTCGACGAGCCGTCAAGCATCATCAGCGAACCCTGGCTGCCGCCGCAGCTCTTCACCGCCTGACCCAGCAACTCCCCCAGCATCGGTTCGAGATCGAGGGAGGAGTTGATGATCCCGCCGATATCGCTCAGCGCCACCAGCTCGTTGACCCGCTGGGCGAGCAGGTTCTGGGTCTCCACCAGGTTTTGGTACTGTTCGGAAAGCGCGATGTTCGAGCGGACCGATTCCTGGAGCTGTTCCTCAATCCGCAGCCCGCTCCGCCCGCTCTCCGCGCGGGTGACCAGACTGTCCGCGGTCTCCAGGTCGCTGGTGCTGTAAACGTCGCCGGTGAGGCTCACCGAGGCGGTCCGGTCACTGTCCTCGGTGGTCTCCCCCAGCCGTGGCAGCGGTTTCAGCCCGGTGTTGGCGGTCGGCGGAGTTTCCTGTTCCACCGGGGACGTGGCGACGGTGGCCGGGTCGACGAAGTAGCGGGTGAACTGGCGTTCGATATCCTCGGCGATTCGCTCGGTATTGAACGTGTCGCCCATGGTGTTGAAGCGCTCCCTGAAGGAAAGGAGCATGGCTTTGGTCACTTCGACAAAGCTCTCCATCACCCCCACGCCGGTGGTTGCCACGGTGAGACAGTGGGGAGCCCCGCGGGGGTTGAGCGTCTCTCCCATCTCTCCCGGAGGGGAGAGGGGGTGGAGGTCCCGCTTGTTGAACTGGAGCACCAGGGGAATGGTAGTGTAGTCCAGACCATTGGCCTCGAGGTTCTCCCTGAGATCCTTGATGCTCTTGCGGTTCTCTTTGGCCATCTGCTTCTGGGAATCGGCCACAAAGACCACGGCATCGGCGCCGGCCAGCACCACCCGCCGGGTGGCTCGATACTGCACCTGCCCTGGAACGGTGTAGAGCTTGACCTTCAAGGTGTGACCCAGGACATTTGTCACGGTGAGGGGCAGCAGATCGAAGAACAGTGTCCGGTCCTGGGCCGTGTTCATCGAGATCATGGGCTGGGTGTTTTTCGGATCGGTGAGCCGGTGAATGGTCTGCAGGGATGTGGTCTTCCCGCCCAGCGGTGGTCCGTAATAGACAACCTTGGTGTTGATGATCTTTTGCGTGTGATTGATCTGGACCATGACTCTGTGGGTATCCCCTTGTACCGTAACGGGTTCCTGTCAATAGAACGAGGGTCACCCGTTGTATCGGCACGGCCGGTCAGGCACTGAACCGCTTTCCCTGCCAGCTGTCCCGGGATTCCAGGGTGTGGTGGATGTCATTGAGGATGGAGGACTTGTGGTTTATCCAGGCCGGCGCCACCAGCAGCGCTTTCGGACAGTCGGCCTGCAGGCGGTGGATCACCATTTCCGGGGGGAGGATCTCCAGCAGGTCGCAGACCTGCTCAACGTATTGACGGGGGCCCATCAGCGGCACCCGACCCTGGTAGTAACGTCGTTCCAACTCGGTGTCCCGCACCACGTGGAGCAGGTGCAGCTTCACCCCCTCGACTCCCAGACGGCCCAGCAGGCGGGTGCTGTCCATCATTTCGTCCGGCCCCTCCCCCGGCAGCCCGAGGATCAGGTGCGCACAGACCTCGATTCCGGCCCCGTGGCAGCGAATGACCGCATCTTCGAAATCGGCGGTAGTGTGCCCGCGGTTGATCTCCCCCAGGGTGCGGTCACTGGCTGTCTGCAGCCCCAGTTCAAGCCACAGGGGGTGTCGCTTGTTGATCCGGGTCAGGCAGTCCAGCACCGGGTGGGGAAGACAGTCGGGCCGTGTCCCGATGGCCAATCCCACCACACCGGGGCAGGAGAGTGCTTCCTCGTAAAGTGCCTGCAGGTGCTGGACCGGGGCGTGGGTGTTGCTGAACGACTGGAAATAGGCGATGAACCGCTCTGCTCCGCGGCGTCCCGATGCGATCCCGTCGGCGATCTGCTCCCGCACCGGCAGCCCTGCCCGGGCCGGGCTGAAACTGGCGTTGTCACAGTAGATGCACCCGCCCGTTCCGACGCTACCGTCACGGTTGGGGCAGCTGAATCCGGCATCCACCGGAACCTTGAAGACCGGCCCGCCAAAGCGCTCACGCAGGTGCGGTCCCAAGGCGCGGTAGCGGCGTCCACCGGGGAATGCCGGCTTGTCTGCTTTGGTGATTACTCTCATGGCCTTGAACTGTCTGTCAGCAAGGCGGGTCCGCAGTCCCCGTCAGAGCGATCTGTCGAGAGGTTTTCGACAGGTCAACGTATACTCGAGACCGTGAGCGATGACGGGGACTGCAGACCCGCGGGTCACTCTGAATGACGGGTCACCCTGGTTAGCTTCCCGCAGCCCACCATATGGTATATTCTTCTGGCTTTTCAAGCACTTTGGGAAGGGGACTGACATGCCGGCCAAACCCGAGGCATTCACCCGCGGTGGACATCGCTGGAGGCGGATGCGGTTCAAGGGCAATAAGGTCTATGTCCAGGTGGATGATCAGGGTCGCCCTGAAGCGAAGGACGGCAAGGTCCGTATCTGCTATCGTCACGACGATGGCCGGGAATACTCGGCCTCGGCGGCCAGTATCCGCGAACTGGATGACGACACGCCGGTGGAACGGGCAGAACCCCGCGCCCGGTCCCGGCCGAAGGCCCGGATCTCGGAGGCCGGGCCGGATGTCGACCCGGCCCTGGAGGACCTGGAGGCCATCGTCGCCTACACCGATGGTGCCTGCAGCGGCAACCCCGGTCCGGCGGGCATCGGCGTCCTGCTCCGCTACCAGGGACGTGAGCGGGAGATCTCCCGGGGTATCGGCCAGGCCACCAACAACATTGCCGAGCTGAAAGCGGTTCAGGCGGCGCTGGAGGCCATTCGCAACCGGGACCTGCCGGTGATCCTTTACACCGACAGCGAATATGTCCGGGGCCTGCTGGTCCGGGGGTGGAAAGCGAAGAAGAATACCGAACTGGTGAACGAGATCAGGGCTCTGGCACGCCGCTTCAACCAGCTGACCATCCGCTGGGTGGAAGGACATGCCGGCAACGAAGACAATGAGCGGGTGGACCGGCTGGCCCGTCAGGGCCTGCGCAGAGGCACACCGGGAGGTCGCTGAGTGGAGATGCAGCCTGCAGCAACGGGTCCGGCCTTTCTTCGCCTGGCCGGCAGGTTGGAAGTGGAGCGGCGCCTGGAGGCGGCCCGTGCCATGTCCCGGAACTGTGTACTCTGCCCACGGCGCTGCGAGGTGGACCGCGCCGCCGGTTCGCGAGGGTTTTGCAATGTCGGCCCGCTGGCGGTGGTGGCCCGCTGCCTGCCCCATTTCGGGGAAGAACCGCCGATCAGCGGCACCTCCGGAGCAGGGACCATCTTTCTTGAAGGGTGTACCCTGCGCTGCAGCTATTGTCAGAACCACCAGATCAGCCGGGGCGGTGGCGGTCCCGGTCTGGAGCCGGAACAACTGGTGGAATTGATGCTCGGCATGCAGGCCGAGGGGTGCCACAATATCGAGTGGGTGTCGCCCACCCAGTCGGTGCCCGCGCTGGTGGAGGCCCTGCTGCTGGCGGCCGGCCGGGGGCTCCACCTGCCGGTGGTCTACAATACCGGTGGCTATGACTCACCGGAGACGCTGGCTCTCCTCGATGGCCTGGTGGACGTGTATCTGCCGGATATGAAGTATTCCAACCCGGAGACGGCTCTGCGGCTTTCCGGCCGCAGCGACTATGTGGAGGCCAACCGCCGGGCCGTGGCCGAGATGTTTCACCAGGCAGGTCCGCCCCGGCTGGACCAGCAGGGCTTGATCCGGGGGGGGACCATTGTTCGCCACCTGGTGCTGCCCGGTCTGCTGGATGAAACATACGAAGTGCTGGCCTGGCTGGCCGAGGAGGTTTCACCCGAGGTGGGATTAAGTATTATGTCCCAGTATGTTCCGCTCGGTGACGCGCGCGGACCTGGAAGAAGATTGACCCCCGATGAATTTCGAACGTGTCTGCAGTGGGTGGAACGTCTCGGCTTCGAAACGGTTTGGGCCCAGTCGATGCCCGACCCGGGCGAGACGGACCGCTACCTGCCTGATTTCAGCCGGGAGGAACCGTTCGGGTTCTTTTCCGCGGCGGCATCACAAGGGAGAGAATGAAGGGATGAATCAAGCTGAGGCGAGGACAGGAATTTGTCGGGACGGGCATGGCCGGAATCGGGTGCTGTTTGCCATCTGCCTGATCATTGGTGCCCTCTGCGCCGTCGCCGTGACGGCCCAGGATACCCCCTTTACATCGCAGAATCCCTTCGAGACATCGGGGGAGCGCCCGATCAAGCTCTTTGGCGCCGGCGGGGCACCGGTCCCGTTTCCCCCGGCGGACGGCGACACCGTGCTCTGGAGTGCCGTGGCGGAGAAACGGGCGACACCGGTTGACAGTCTCGATGCCGGTGATTTCACCTTCGAGGTGGATGGGAAGAAGAGGGAGATCGCCTGGTTCACTCGGCGTCCGGCAGGAGAGACGGCCGCCGAAGATGGCGAGTTCAACGCTCCGGGCTGGTATGTGGCACTGTTCGACCTGACCATCGCCGATCCATTGATGATGAAGGATGCTGCGTCAAAACTGGTCGAAGCCATCGGGGAACGCCTGGACCAGGACGAACAGGTGGCGGTTGTCTTTTTCGATGGTCGGGTCGAGGTGGTCGCTCCCTTCACCCGTGACCTGGCCGTGATCCGTGCGGCATTGGAAAAGCTCCCCGATCACTCGGTTTACAGTACGCACGATTTTTTCGGCAGGAGGGTCAAGGTTTCCGGCCGGGGGGAGACCAAGATCATCTCCACACTGGACCAGTCGGATGACACGGCCCAGCACAATTTTGCTGCCTATCGCTTCTTCACCGAAATTCGTCGTGTGGCCCTGGAACTGGAGAATGTGCCGGGACGGAAGCAAGTGATGCTTTTCTCCGGCGGGTTCAACCGCAAGTGGCTGGCCAAGGAGGATGTGGCCTACCTGAGGATGGTGGACGCCATGTGCCGGGCAACCACCGTGATCTACACCTACAACGCGGTGGACGAGGACTACCTCGACCGAATCTACGAGGAGGAGGGCATCCGCCGCAAGCGATTGGAGAAGGCCGGTGTCACCGAATTGAAATATGCCGACAAGTTTCTCACCGAGTTGGCTGAATCAACCGGCGGGCTCTCCTGGGCCGCGAAAGAGGAGGATGGGACGTCGGACATTGTCCAGGCCCTGTTCCGTGATGGACGGCACCACTACCTGCTCGGTTTTCCTCGGGGGAAGGGGACGCGCACCGGCGTCTTTCTGCCCTGCGAAGTGAGAGTTGGCGGTGAGGCGGACATTCGCGCCCCGCTCGGATTTTACGACAACTGACATTCCGACGGATTTTCCCATGGCTCCCCATCGTCGACACACCCTGCTCTCCATCATTGCCGTCGTCCTGATGGCGATCTGTCTGGGGACGGCGACCCGTGTTCTCTCCCCGGCCAACGCCCACCACTCTCCGGTGGTCGCAGGGAAGGCGGATGACCTGGTGATCGATTTCACCGGCCGGTCGGTTTCGGCAGCGGTTCCCTGGCACGTGGCTGGAACAACGGACCGTGTGCAGCACACGGCCCGGGGGCTGTTGATCGTGGCTCACACCGCCGATGACCCACCGCGACTGGTCCTCGAACTGGATGCTCCGGAGGAGAGCTTTGGCGCCCTGGAAGTGACCATGTCGTTGAACAAGGGGGCCAGCGGAAAAATCTGGGGCAGCCGCTATGCCGGTGAGCGTCCCCCGGAAGACCACTGCCGGACATTCCCGCTTGAACCGGGCATGGGCGTTCGGACCTACCGGGTGGATCTCGGTGCAGGGGAGAGTCGGGGCGCGCCCCTCCACTCGCTGAATATTCAACTCACCGACGCCCCGGTACGGGCGGTGGTGCGGCGGATCCGTCTGCTACGAACGGCCGGTTGGCAGAGTTACGCGGCCGGCAGTTCGGGTCTGGAGAGCACGGTGGTGATGGGCGGTATCGGGGTTTCCGCGGTTCCGGCCCCGGAAACCGGCGAACTGACCCGGGAAGCGATCCTGCCCGTGTACCAGCCGCGCCTGCACCTGGCAACAGGTATCCACCCAATGCAGAAGCTGCTGGGCAGACCGGAGATCGGGTTCCGGGTCCGACTGGTACCGTTGGACGGGTCAGGGGCTGGAGAAGGGCAGGGGGAGGTGGTGTTCCAGCGGCTGGTGGATGCCTCCGACCCGGAACAGCGGCGATGGTTTTTTGACGAGGTCGACCTGTCCTCGTGGGCCGGCCGCCCGGTGCGATTCGACCTGGAAACTCTGAGCTGGCGCCGGGAGAGCGACGGGCCCGAGCAGCTGCTTCCCGGACGGCCGTCGTGGGCCCTGCCGCTCTGGGGACCGGTGATGATTTCCGGCGAAGATGGGGACACCACACCGCCGCCGGCCGGGATGGTACTGGTGTTGCTCGACGAGGTGGGACAGGACGAACTTGGTTGCTATGGGGACGGCAGCGGATTTCCCGCGGTGAGCCGCTGCTTTGGCGGTGCCGCCAGCGTGCGGGACGCCTACCTGGTGGAGTTTAGCCGGGACCGTTTTTTCCATTCCCTTTTCCGTGCTGACTATGTGGCAGCGGAAATCGATTCCGGGGCGGTCGCCGCCGGGCAGAGCCTGGTGGCACAACTGCGCAGCAGGGGCTTCCGGACGGCGGCTTTTTACAGCGGTGGTTCCGCTGAATCACTGCTCCGCGACAGAGGGCTGCAGGGGGGATTCGAAGTGGTTGGGCGCAGCGAATTCGAACTGGGCCTGCCGTCCACCATCGGATCGGAGTGGGAGGCATCGAATCCGCTGTTCGCTCTTCCCGGTCCACTCAGCTGGCTGGGGAAACTGGGCAGCGAACCCTGGTTCATGGTGGTGCACCTCGACGCCGGCAGGTCAAAAAAGTCCGTTCGTTCGGATCGGTTGGCCGCCATCGACCGCGCAATCGGACGGCTGGCCGCTCGTCTCGACGAGGACGGCCGCCTCGATAACACCATCATCTGCCTGGCCGGCCTGCACGGACCGGTGCGGGAGGCGCGGGTCGACCGGGGCTGCCGGCTCTGGGATGAATCGGCGTTGATTCCGATGCTGGTCAGGGTGCCGGGTGGCTTACCCCGGACAATTGACCGGGGCCGGATCTTCCGGTCCATCGACATCCTGCCCACGCTCTGCGATCTGGCCGGGATGGACATGACCACCGGTGACCGGGACGGTCTTTCTCTCGCCCCCTGGTTGCGGGGAGAGGAGGCCGGGGCGTGGCCGGTGGAAGAGGTCTTCATTTCCCAGCGGCGGGAGGGCCGTCGCTATCTCGGGATGCGGCGCGGGCCGATCAAACTGATCTGGCGGGTGGAGCCGCGGGCCCAGGCGGCCTGTTACAACCTGGATGCCGATCCCATGGAGCGGTCTGATATCTCACCGTTCGGCCCATTCAATCGACCGCTGCACGATGCCGATCCGCTGGGGTCGAATCGCTATACCGAACTGGTCCGCAGATTGGAAACGCACTTTCGACCCTGACCCTCCAGTTGATGACAGCATTCATCAGGCTGCGTCATGAACGAAGCTGAAAACAGATCGAACAGCAGACGGAACCGGCTGGCTGTGAACCGGGAGAAGGTCCGCGGTGATCTGGTTCGCCTGTTGGGAGAGAACCGCGCAGACCAGGTTCTGGAGAACCGGAACCTTCCCCCCGGTGATGCCCCGGAGCTGCTCGGCGATCGCCGGCTTTCGGGCGAAACGATCCGCTTCCTGTTCAGCCTGCCGGGCTGGAACACCGACTATCCGGTGAAGGCGGCCATGTCGCTGCACCCGCGCTGTCCCTTGTCCCTGCTGCGGGTTCTGGTCAACTCGCTACGCCTGGCCGACCTGGTCCAGGTGATGACCAGCAGAGACATTCCCCGTGCCGGGGCCCGGATGGCTGCCGACCTCTTTGGCAAGCGGCTTCCCGAAACCGCCCTGGGCCGCAAGATCCAGCTCTCGCGGACCGCCGGCCGGGTGGTGCACGAGCAGCTGTTGCGGGACACCGATCCCCGGGTGCTGGAGTTCCTGCTGGAGGGGGCACTGCTCACCGAAGGAGACCTGGTGAAACTGCTCCGGGATCCCAAAACCACTCCGGAGAAAGTCCGGTTGGTGGCCTGCTCGCCGCGGTGGAGATCCCGCTACCAGCTGCGCCTGGAACTGGCCCGGCACAGGTTCACCGGGGAGGAGGAGCGGAGCGGGGCCGCCTCTGGTTTACTCATTCAAGATCTGCAAGCTTTGCTGGATGACCAAAACCTCCCCCCGGACACCCAGCGGTTGCTGTATAATGCTCTGCGAAACCGGATTGAGGCCCAGTCCGACGAGGAGCAGACAGCGCTGGCCCGCAGCAGGCCGGGACGGCACGCGGTGAATCTGCTGCTGACCGGTCACCGGGAGGCGGTGATCCTCGAACTGGTGCGGCGGGGCGGTCTGGAGCCGGCCCAGTACCTGGCGTTGGCCAACGACACGAAGTGTCCGGCTGCTGTTCTGGAAACACTGGCCCGGTTGAAGGATATTCCTGGCGGTGGGGAAGCGGTTCGAGAGGCGTTGCGGGGCAATCCGGCGCTCCCCCGGCAGGCAAGGGCGCGGGTTGATTCCGCTGATGTTCAAGAGGATTCCTGATAATTCCGATAGGCATGCAGAGCGAACATTACGAACAGCAGGGGCCGCTACACCGATCAATGGAGGGTGATCATCGATGAGTGGGAACGATATCAATCCAGCCGAACGCCGCAAGCACCCCCGGGTGGAGATGTTGCACAGCGTGGGCGGAGAGGTCCAGGCCGTGGTCGCCTCCTCGATCATCAACCTCAGTGTAAGCGGTACGCTGGTGGAACTGCCCTGCCGTTTGAACCCCGGCGGCCTGTACGAAATTAATATGAGCTTTGCCGACCATTTGATCAGCACGGTGGCCCAGGTGGTGCGCAGTTATGTGCACTCGGTGGGGCATAGCGAAGGCGGGACGTCCACATTGCTCTACCGGGCCGGTCTGCTCTTTCACAAACTCGACGACGCTGACCGGGTCTTTCTCGAGAAGTTCGTTGAAGAGAACCTGCCGGAAGACGAAAGATTCGAGATTCCCTGATCCGCCTGCACAGCCCTCTTTGTTTTCCCCCTCCCGGACGCTAGGATAGTCCCATGCAGCGCCTGCTCAAGCGGATCTCTCATCTTTGCTGGAACCGTCCCGTGGCGGTCCTTTGCGGCGTGGCTTTCCTCACCCTGGCCATGGCCGCCGCGGCCCTGGTTTCCCTGCGGCTGGACACCGACATCGCCCAGCTGATGCCGGAACGCTCCCGGGCCTCCCTCGATCTCCAGGCCTGTCTTGACGCTTTCGGGGTCGACGACCGATTGCTGGTAGCCCTCGGTCCGGTGAGCGACGAGGTGTCCGGCGATTCCACCGAGCTGCTCTACGCCCTGGCTGATGAGGTGGTGACTGAGATGAGCGGCTCAGGTCTTTTTCATCAGGTTGATTCCGGTCCCGGCCCCGATTTCACCGCCCAGTTCGCCGGCCATTTCCTACCCCATGTCTTCCAGATCCTGCCGCCGGAGACCACCCGCGGACTGCTGCCCGGGCTGACCCCAGTAGAAGTTGAACGGTCGGTGCACCGCGCCCGACTTCGGCTCAAGGGCGGATCGCCATCCATGCTCAAGCAGCTGGTGCGGGTGGATCCGCTGGACTTCGCCTCCCGGCTGGATGACCTGCGCCGGGAGAGACAGGCGACGGGAGGGACAAATCGCGGCCCGGGCGGCATGAATCTGGAGTCCGGGGACGGGTACCTGCTCTCCGAGGACCACCGCCGGGTGCTGATCGTCGGGTATCCCAAGGGGCGAGCACTGGACACCGGTTTTGCCCGGACGCTGCTGGACACCACCCGGGCAGCGGTGGACCGCTGCCGCACCCGATTGGCCGAAGAGGAGGACCTCCCGGTCCTGGCCCGGATCCCGGCGGAATACGGCGGCGGCTATCTCTTCGCCCTCGAGGATGAGGCCAACACCAAAAAGGACGTCAAGATCACTCTTGTGGGGTCGCTCTTCGCCCTGCTGATTCTGATGTCATTCGCCTACCGGCGGCCCCGGCTGGTGTTGATCATCGGCCTGCCGCTGTTCATTGGCGGTGTCTGGACCCTTGGTCTCACCGGTCTGATCCTCGGCCGGCTGAACATGATCTCCCTCGGTTTCGGGGCGATCCTCTTTGGCCTGGGCATGGACTTCAGCATTCACCTGCTCAACCGGCTGCTCGACCTCCTGGAGGAGGGCAAGGCACCGGCGGAGGCCCTGGACCGCGGGCTGTCCGAGACCGGGGCCGCGATTCTCGGCAGCGGTCTGACCACCTCGGCAGCCTTCTTCTCCCTGGTGGTCTGCGGCCTGCCCGGTCTCAAGGAACTGGGCATCATCACCGGCCTCGGCGTGCTGGCCACCATGATCGCTGTGCTCTTCACCCTGCCCGCGGTGGTCGCCCTGGTCTGCCGCCGGCATGACGGCGGCACCCTTCCGGCCAAATGGTTCCCCCATCGCCGGCCGACCTTTGGCGCCTCGCTGCTGGCCCGACTGGTGACCGGGCACCCCGGAAAAACACTTATCGCCGTCGCCGCTCTCACCGTGGTGCTCTTTCTTCTCCCCGGCAACCCGATCCGCTTCGACCTCGACCTGCACAATCTCCGGCCCGCCGGTTCCGAAGCCGCCGCCGTCCAGGAAGGTTTCGAGCAGGCCTTTGGCCGGGGCCTGGGCGAGCCGCTGATGGTGATGCTGGAAGGAGAGGAGGATGAGTCTCTCCTGCTCTCCGCGGAAGACATCATCACGGTGCTGGGGACGGTGGAAGGGACGCTGCGGCCCAGCATGGTGGAGAGCGCCACCGACTGGTTGCCCTCGATCCGCAAACAGGACCTGAACCTCAGTGTGCTGGAGGGCGTGGATCTGGCAGCCACGGCAACCGCACTGGCTGCGGCCGGCGAGAAGGAAGGTTTCGCCCAGGATGCCTTCACCCCCTTCCAGGCCGCGCTGGACGGTCTGATCCGCGGGGAGCCGCAGTGGCTCAGGCCCGGGCTTCTGCCACCGGCACTGCAAGAGACCATGGCCCTGCGCTACCTGCGGACGGCAGGGGAGGGGAAGGCCCTGGCCTTCTACCTCTTCCCCGGGGAACACCGCTGGAGTGATGATGAACTGCTCCAACTCCGCCAGACCGTGGACCTGGCCGCCGCGGCAGACAGACCGCCCCGCCTGGCTTCCCTCTCCCTGCTGATGGCCGAATTCAAGACCACCGTGGGTCAGCGCTTCAGCGAGGCTCTGGGGCTTTCACTGCTGCTGGTGGTGGTCATCCTGCTGCTGCAGTTCCGCAAACCACTTCGTGTCCTGCTGACCCTGGTGCCGCTCACTGCCGCCCTGCTCTGGACCGCCGGCCTGCTCCGTCTCGGCGGCGGCCCTGTCCAATTCATCGCTGCCATGGCCATTCCGCTGATCGTAGGCATCGGTATCGACGACGGCATCCACATGGTCAACCGCCTGCGCTCCCTCGCCCCCGAGGAGGACCTCACCCCGGCGGTGGCCGCCATGGGCCGTTCGGTGATTCTCACCTCCCTGACCACCGTGGCCGGTTTCGGCTCCCTGGCCCCTGGCCGGTCTGGGCCGCATCGCCGTGATTGGCGTCCTGCTCTGCCTCACCGCCACCCTGCTGCTGTTGCCGGCGCTCGCCGCTCTGGGACGTCAGACCTCCTGACGCACGGCCCAGGGAGATTCGTTTGACCCGTCTTCACCCTGCCCGCTTATAACCACAATCCACTCAAGGGATTCTGGACATCTGCCGATTGTAAAAGGTCAGAAAGTAAAAAAGCACCACAACGGTAAATATCAGGCCGGATGAGAACAACCTGAGGGGCAAAACCATGATGAACATGGATGGGACGTGCGAAGCGGAAGAGCGGCCGGACATGGCCCGCTACCACTTTGAAAAGGGGCTGGAGCACTTCACCCGCGGTGATTTCCACAATGCGGTTCAGCTGTTCCGGCAGGCGGTGATGATCGATGACCAGCAGGCGGAGTATCACCGGCACCTGGCGCTGGCCCTCTCCCGCAACCCGATGTGGGGGCGGCGGGCGGAAGAGGCGCTGCTGCGGGCGGTGGAGCTGGAGCCGGACCACGCCGAAACCCATTACTTCCTCGGGCGGATCTACCTCGACTCGGGGCTGCCCCGGCGGGCACTGGAGCGGTTCAAGGAATCGCTGCGTCTCAACCCGGACCTGGAGCCGGCGCGGCTGGAGTTGTCGGTGATGGATGGTGCCAACCCGGTGGAGAGGGAACTGGATTCCATCGCACTGTTCGACGGGGAGTAGACAGAAAACGGGGCCGGCTGCCCGAGCGGCAACACCGGCCCCGCTGGATTCAGATCGCTACTCTTCCGCTTCCTGGTCGGCGGTGACGCTGATCATGATCTGGCGCTCTTCGCCGTCCTCGCTCTCGATCACCTGTACTTCCACCCCCTCGGCACCCTGTTCCACCAGCGACTGCCGGATCATATCCTCGATCTCGACCGCGCTCATCCCTTCACAGTTGACCTGCACCTCCAGCTCACCGGTGAGCCGGTTGAAAAAGGTGCCTGAACTGCTCTCGGTCACCGGGCTGATGGTGGTCTCGGCCGTGGCCAGCACCGGGTATTCGGCGGTGAGGGCGGCCAGCACCGCCCCCGGCGCTCCGGGATCTTCGGTGATCAGGAGCAGGTCGATCACCAGCGGCCCGTCCTCGTTGTCCAGGCTGATACTGGTGTTCCACTGGTCGATCCCGTAGGACGGGTCATCAAGGATGCCGGCGAAATCGAGTTGCTGCAGTTCGCCGCCGGGCTCGGAAAGTTCGAAAACCAGCTGGGCGCCGATCTCGGTGGTCTGCGAGAAGGGCACGGCAAAGAAGGCGATGAGGATGATGAAACTGAAGGCGCTGATCAGCGCCGGTTTCCTGGTCCAGACGGTGGTGGTGTTCTTGTCGTTCGGTATCATTGTGTGCTCCCGTTGGTGTCTGGTGAGGATCATGCGTTTCGTTTCGTCCCAGCCGGGAACGGTGGATTCAGCTGTACGGAAGGCCTCCACAGCCCGGTCATACAGGGTATCTTTTTCGCCGGCACGATGCTGCCGGTTTACCACCGGGTCAGCGGTGCGTTTTTTCGACGGCTGACAGTCTCGTTTCGTATCCATGGCCGTTCACCTGTCTGGCATGGGATGTCCCCGGCCGGGGCCGGTCTCCCAGAAAGTGTGCTCGAAGCTCTCTTCGGGCTCTCGAAACGCGTGTCTTGGCGGCGGTGAGGGAGATCTTCTGGATCTCCGCGATCTCCCCGATGGTGAATCCTTCCACCTCGAAGAGCACCACCGCCTCCCGTTTGGCGGGCGTCAGCCGCTGGAGGCACTGGCGCAGGCGGATGGCCCGGTCCGGGTCCGGTGGATCCACGGCGGATTCGCCCGGGTCGGGGCTGTTTTCCGATCGTCGGGCCTGGGGGGACAGTCCGATCAGCCGCCGCAGCCGCTCACGCCGGCAAAGGCTGCGGTGCTCGTTGATGATGATCGAGCAGAGCCATTGACGGAAACGGCGGCGGTTTCTGAGGCTGTCCAGCTTCACCAGCGCCCTGAGAATCGCCTGCTGGTAGAGGTCCTGTCCGTCGCCGTCCGAACGGCAGAGACGGTTGCAGAACCGTGCCAGATACTCGTGGTGCGGCTTCAGCATTTCTGCGAAAGCTGCCCGCTCTTCAGTTGTCAGTTGCCTGGTCATGCTTCACATCCGGATGACAAATGAACATTTCCGCGGTGTTCACCCTATAAGACGAGCGGGGTGCCTGTTTGGTGGCAATTTATTTTATCTGGCCTGGAACCAGTCGGGAACGTCGGTGTGTCGGGGCCGGCGGCCGTAGAAAAGATCGTCCATGCGGTGGGCCAGCCAGCGGGCCAGGGGATTGGCGGCGCAGGCGTGGCGGACCAGGTTGTGGTAGAAGGTGGCCGGCTTGGAGTACGGGCAGACCGCGATACAGAGCCCGCAGTCGGTGCCCGCTCGCAGCCAGTAGCGGTAGCAGTCCTCCTGGCTCGACTGCCATTTCAGCAGGCCGCGCACTTCCTCGCGTTCGCCGTGGGGGATGGCCCGGCCGGGGCAGCAGTGAGCGCACTTGAGGCAGATGCGGCAGAACTCCTGAATGCCGAAGGGACGCGGCTGGTCCGGCACCAGCGGCAGGTCGGTGGTCACCGCGGCCAGGCGGACCCGCGGGCCGTGGGTCGGAGTGATCAGCAGCCCCAGCCGGCCGATCTCTCCCAGGCCGGCGTCCACCGCCGCCGCAGTGGCCAGCACCCGGTAGTTGCCGTCCACGTGGGCCCGGGCCGGGTAGCCCAGGCGGGAGCAGTATCCGGCCAGCGCGGCGGCGATCATCGTTCCGCGGAGATACTGTGTGGCGCTCTCGGCGATGGCCGGCATCATCGGGGCGTTGCGGATCAGTTCCTGCTCCATCTCCACGGTGAAGACGATGACAAAGCGGTGGTCGAGGGTCACCGGTTCACCCCAGGTGCCCTGGCCACGGCCCACATGGGAGTAAAGGTGATGGTCCCTGAGGGGTGTCACCCCCACCTCCAGGGCGCCCAGGTGACGGGCAAAGGCCTTGACCCGCCGGGTGGCCTCCGCGGCGGAGAGCTCCAGCGGTTCGGGCCGCTGGGGGGTGGTGAAGTCACCCAGGTGGTGGATCTCCTCGATGTAGTCGAAAAGCGCTTCGAAGTAGGCGGCGTCCTGCTCCAGGTAGTAGCGGCCGCCGGGCTGGCCCAGCCTGGGCATCCGGCGCAGCTCATTGTCCACCTCGGCGAGCTCGGGCCGCAGCGATCCGTAAAATGTGTCGAACTCCGCGGTGTCCTCCTTCAGCCGCGCCCGGGCAAACATGATTTCCCGTTCGTCCAGTTTGAAGGCTTTCTGTTCATCCACCGCGGGCATGGTGTTCTCGCCCAGGGGGTAGAGCAGGAGCAGCGTGGCCGCGGCGGCCGCGGCCACCAGCCCCACCGCTGCGGGAAGCGACCACTGGGGACAGAACAGGCCGAAACAGAACCAGAGGGCGAGGAAGATGATGCCGGAGGCCAGGGCCACGGCGGTTGCCCGGGTTTCGCGTTCGCGGAAGCTCACCGCGGAAAAACCGAGAAGAAAGAGGCCGGTCAGGCTCCCGATGATGATGAACAGCGTGGACATGGCCCAAGACTAAACCCTCACCCATCGGTTCGCAAGTGGCGAGGGGTGACGGCCCGCGTTGACGGCAATAACCGATTCACCTGTTCTGGTTTTCCCTGTAACGAACAGAGGTGGAGGAGTGCAGCACGGTGAGTGACGAGACACGGAACGGGTCGAGGGTAATGGATCGGAACCCGGTGGGCCGGCGACGGGACCACTGGGTCAACCTGGGGCTGCTGCTGATCTCAGTCCTGCTGGGGCAGGAAAATAGGTGGCTGTCACCTCTTTTCTGAGGCGAGCTGCCGGAGTGTGGCGAGGTTTCGGCGGTCGTCCTCCAGATCCGGGCCCTTGTGCGTTTCCAGCACCTTGGGGATTCCCTCCAGCCGCTGATCCTGCATCAGACAGCGGAAGGCCTCCAGACCCAGTGCTCCCTCGCCGATGTGGTCGTGGCGGTCCAGCCGGGAGCCGAGATCCTTCTTGCTGTCATTGACGTGGATCGCCTGCAGCCACTCGAACCCCACCAGCCGCTGGAACTCGTCCATGGTCCGATTCCAGGATTCGGGCGTACGGAGGTCATACCCGGCGGCAAAGATGTGGCAGGTGTCGAGACAGACGCCGAGACGTTCCGGTTGCTCCACCTGTTCGATGATCGAGGCCAGGTGTTCGAAGCGGAAACCGAGGCTGGTGCCCTGGCCGGCGGTGGTCTCGATGAGGATCTTTGCTTCCAGGTCCGGGTGTTGGCGGTGCACCTCATCCAGGGAACTGGCCACCCGGGCCAGCCCGGCGGCTTCACCGTCCCCCTTGTGCGCCCCGGGGTGGGACACCACGAAGGGCAGCCCGAGGCGCTCGGCCCGCTCCAGCTCGTCGCCCATGGCAGCGATGGATTTCGCAAGCAAAAGCGGGTCGGGCGAAGCGAGGTTGATCAGGTAGCTGTCGTGGGCGAAGACCACGCTCAGACCGCTCTCCTCCCGGGCGGTGCGGAACAGTTCCACCGCTTCGCTGGTCAGCGGTTTCGCTTTCCACTGGCTGGCATTTTTGGTGAAGATCTGCAGGGCGCGGCAATCCACCTGGAGGGCCCGCTGAACAGCGAGGTGCAGGCCGCCGCTGATCGACATGTGCGCGCCCACGTAGGGCTCAAATGCGGTGTTTGAGGCCATCGGTTTTTCCCCCGGCGATTGAACGGTGAACACTGATTATAAGCACGCGGCGATTGTGCCGCTACCGGCATTTCATTGTCCGGGGGTGGGCTGCGTGTTAAGATTTGTACAGGTGAGATGAAACCAGCCCCCAGGAGAGTCCGATGATGCCACGCCCCTCCCATTCGCGGCAGACGGCCGTGCTGCTCCTGCTTCTCCTGATCCTTCTCGTTCCCGCTCTGGTTCACGCGTCACCCCCGCCCGACGAGTTTCCCCCCGGCAAGGACAAGGGACCGGTGTATGGCGACCCCGACGACGGTCCGGTGCCCGGCGCCCCGCTGGTGGAGTTGCGGCGGATCGAGCAGGTGGTGATCACAGGCAACAAACGAACCGTGGAACGGGTGATCCGCCGGGAACTGTTGCTCGAGGAAGGGGATGTCTTCGATGAAGTGCCGGCCAATATCTCGCGGCTCAGGCTGCTGCGCCTCGGGTTTTTCCGCCGGGTGCGGATGTCGCTGAGCAAGGGCTCGTCCAGGGACTTTGTCGTCTGGCACATCAGGGTGGAGGAGCGGCCGACGCTGCTCTTCACCGCCGGCTCCCGGGGGTTCGTGGGCCTCAGTGGCGCCGACCTCGGTTTTGGCGTGGGGGACATTAACTTCGGCGGTCGCGGCCAGACGGCATTGGCCGGGCTCAAGTTTCGCGGTGACCACCAGGTGGCCTCACTGGGTTGGAGCGACCCCCACTTCCTCGGGTCGGATGTCATCGCCGGGTTTCGCTCGGACTTCTTTCACATGGAACAGCGGGTCAACGGGCCGGATGGTGACGGGTCGGTTCTCGAGGCCGAGGGATTTTCGCTGGCGCCCTTTGTCGGGCTGCGGACCCGCTGGTATTCACGGTTGGTGGCCGGTCTCAAATACTCCCGGGTGGACCAGGAATATCTGCCGGACGGGCTGCCGGCCTACCAGCCCGAACCCTACGAGCCGGATGCCGACATCTTCGCCGTCGGTCTGGTCTACAACTGGAGCCGCAAGCACGACCTCTTTCTGCCCAGCGAAGGGGTGGAACTGACCGTCTCCTTCGAGAACGCCTTTGAAGCCCTGGGCGGAAACTATGCCTACCGCAAGCTGATTCTGGACGGCAGTGTCGCTTATCCGGTGGCCCCGAGGCAGCTGGCCCAGCTTCGTATCTACGGCGGGGTCATCGGCGGGAACGCACCGTTTTTCGAGCGGTTTCACGTGGCCGACCTCGTGCGCGGCATCCGCAACCACCGCGACTACTGGCAGGAATCCGCCCTGGCCTTCCAGCTGGAATACATGTTCGTCTTCCCCCGCAGCAGGTTTTCCTTCATCGACTACTGGGAAGTGATGGGCTTCGTCGACGGGGGCAACGCCTTCCCCCGGGACGACGTTCGTCTGGGGGACCTGGTCTATTCCGTCGGTGTGGGGGTGCGCTTCGACACCAGCATCGGCATCGTCAGCCTGGTGGGGGCGGTTTACACCACCCACGATGACGACCACTGGTAAATGAAACCCGGAGTGGGCCGGGGGACTTCTTCCGGCCTTGAAATTGGATGAGTAACTGCAGACAGCCACAGCGAAACGCGCCACTGCCGGTCGCCCGGGGTTTGCTCTGCCTGCTCGTCTTCCTCCTGCTCCAGGTCGTTGCCGGCGGTCCCGCCCTGCTGGCCCGCGACCCGGTGCCGGGGGATCTGTTCTGCCGCCCCTATGCCGGGGAGGAAATGCTGATGGTGGACCTCGAGGTGGAGACCCTCTTCACCGACGAGGTGCGCGAAACCCTGGACAGCGGCTTCACCAGCACCGTGGCCACCCTCCTGCTGCTGGGTGAGGTGGAGAGCGGGCAAGTGGTGGCCGAGAACCGCTTCAGCCGGGAGATTCGCTATGATGTCTGGGACGAAACCTACCTGATCACCACCTACTCCGACCAGGGCACCGGCCGGCACCTGGCCGGCACCCTGGAAGAGGTGGAGGAATACTGCCGCCAGATATCTGAGTTCCGCTTCTGCCCGCTCACGCGGCTGGACGGGGAGATGTCCTACCAGTTCTCCATGGAGGTGCTGCTGGTCCCCATCTCCCAGGAACAGCTGGAGCAGACCAAGCGCTGGGTGAGGGAGTCCGGTTCTGAGGGCGAGGACGACCGGCAGGGCGGGCTGGGCATCTTTTTCGGTTCGATGATGAACATCTTCATCGGGAGATCCACCGGGGTGGACGAGGACCGCTTCACTTTTATCTCCACACCGTTCCACGCGGCCGCAGTGGAGCCGGCGGGGGAGGAGGTGGACAGCGATGAGTAGGATCGGCCTGCGTATTGTCGCCGCCCTGCTGGTGGTCTCGGTGGTCCCGCTGGTTTTTGCCGTCCTCACCTTCCGCTGGACGGTGGAGCAGACCCTGGAGCTCGGTCTGAGTCCCGAGGTGGAAGCGGTGCTGGAGACCGCCACCGCCTTTCCCCGGCGGATTTACGAGGCACAGTCGGCGCGGCTGTCGCTGCTCACCCGGCTGGTGGAAATGCGCCTCGCCGAGCAGCCGGGAGATCTCACCGATCTGATCCGCGGCCTGGATGTCCGGCCCGGTCCGGCCCTGGTGGGTCTGGAGCAGGGTGGCGGCTGGCAGGTGGCCGGCGGGGAGGTGGATGCGCCGGCAGTGGTCTGCGATGCCTTCCGCCGGAACCTGGAGCAGGCCGAACCGGGGGAGCCGTTTCTCTTCAGCGTGGGGCCGGGTGTCTCTTTCATGGGGCTCATCGGGCCGGAGCACGGGGAACAGGGCCGGGTGGCCGCGGCAATATCGGTGCGGGCCGATCTGCGGCTGGAGGCTGAGACCCTGCAGGGGACGCTGATCACCTACCGCCACCTCAACTACTTGGTGGCCCGTCTCAAGTTTCGCATCACCCTCTTCTTCGTGGTGGTGATGTCGCTGGTAATCCTGGGCAGCCTGGCCGCGGGTATCGGCATCTCCCGGGGGATCACCCGCCGTCTGGCGGCCCTGGCCGCCGCCACCCGCCAGGTGGCGGAGGGGGACTACGACCTGCAACTGCCGCCCGGGGGACAGGACGAACTGGGGCGGCTGATCGATTCCTTCAGCAGCATGGCCGGCGAACTGCAGCAGAGCCGGGAGCGGATCATCTACCTGGAAAAGATGGCGCTGTGGAAGGACATGGCACGCAAACTGGCCCACGAGATCAAGAACCCGCTTTCACCGATCCAGATGGGCATCCAGGAGCTTCACGACCGTTATTCAGCGGTGACCGCCGGTGGTGCCGGCGCTGCCGAACGCGAGGAGTTCGG
>RCNC010000397.1_pt1 | contig 27898 bp, 26 predicted proteins | sample 2041301 | NCBI WGS metagenome assembly RCNC01 (sample SAMN09708231, study PRJNA481090) | Marine sediment metagenome, whole genome shotgun sequencing project. | biome: marine sediment; feature: ocean; material: sediment; isolation source: Sewage treatment plant 13A marine sediment (STP13A) ... | reverse complement strand
GGATTATTGAAAAGAGGTGTAATTACTTCCTGGGCTTCAAGCACCGAAAGCCAGGTAAAACCCAATAAAAGAGCTGCTATAAACCTACAGGGATTCCTCATGAATAATTTCTGTGTCATCACCAAGGAGGATAGAATCGGGTTGCGGCAGTAAGGTGGAGTCAATGGACATCCAGATATCCACCTCCATCCCCATGTTCAATCTGCTGAACTCTTCAAATTCGGGATATTGCCTCCATATGAATGCAGCTGAACTATCTTCAGCATTCTCCATGCTTTCATCATAGGTAATGGCTCCTATATTCAAATAGTAGTCTGCAATCATATCTGTCGCCGCCTCAAGTCCCACTCCAATCAGATCAGGTATCCGGGTTGTTTCGCTGCTAGGGCCCATACCCAGAACCAGGTCGATTACGGTTCCTTTGGTAATTTCTGTTCCTTCATTAATAACGGAGCCATTGTGCATTTGTTGTAACACATTGTTCCTTGCATAATCGGGTTGGTAACTGATATCCCCAAGAATTAAACCTGCATTCTGCAGCGCCAATCTGGACTGACGATTAGACAAACCCACCAATGCCGGCATGGAGACCATTTCCGGGTTTACTGCATTCATGGTCAGGAAGATCTTCCTGTCCTTCTTTACCCTGGAGTTAGCTTTTGGATTTTGTTTCAATACAGTTCCCCTGGGTAACTCATTGGAGAATACTGAATCAACCACTTCGTACCTTAGTTGTCTTGAGGTGGTTACATCCCCAACTTCGTCTGTCGTAAGAGCGGTCAGGTTAGGAACAGTAATGGCCTGACCATGATGTGTGTATATCCTGAGCCACAACAGAACGGCAAGTATCAATATGATTCCCACGGCAATTGCAATACCCAGGTGACCAAAAAACTTCTTTGAGAGGAGAAACCTAAGAAAATCCATTTCAAAAACTTTGCATAAAGGTAAGGTTTATTCAATCATTTCTATGAGCCCTGGGTGGTAAGACCCGTTTTTGTGATGACAGACGACTCCTGGTATACTTCATAGTCTGTATTAATAGCCCAGAGGTTAAAACCAGCCCCATCCAGGATGTTTTCAGACACTCGCATCCCCATCAGAATGCTGTGATCCTGGTTGTTGTATTTATAGGCCCCATATCTGCCAATCACATGTAAACCGTCTACCGAACTCAGATACTCTTCAACAGGTTTCATCACCTCACTGTATCCTCTGAAATAAACCGGGTAGCAACGTGGCAATCTGACCACCTCTCCCTCTTTTACATCCCCTTCCCGGACGAGTCCGGTGCGAACAATCTCATGGGTGGCTGATTTCACGAGCTCTCCCGGATCCTGGCTCCAGATGGGATCGTCGAAGTAGCACCAGTATTCCAGACAGAGTATGGAAGAGTCCGAATCTCCATATAGGCTGGGTAGCCAGTTTCTGAAGTTTGTTACCCGGCCAACCTCCACAGAAGAGTCATGCACATAGAGCCACTGATCGGTAAAAAGATCTGTCCTGTCTATTTTGAGATAGACCAGGATGGTATTCCTGAAAGTAAGTTTCTTTGATAGTTCCATCACCCTTTGGGGTACTTCGGGCAAGCGTTCTACCAGTAGGGAGATAGGCATGGTGGAGATCACATGATCATAGGGTAGAATTTCTCCATTCTCAAGTTGTATCGAATTCGCTTTCCCGGCCGAAGTGATCACTTTTTCTACCCCCGTGTTGACATAAACAGTAGCACCCCGGGATTCTATCTGCTCCTGCATGGCTTCATATACAGCCCCTGTTCCCCGTGCAGGATATGCAAACTGATCCACCAGGGTCGCATGCTTGTTACCCCTGCCCTGAAAGAGTGCATTTTTTATGGCTTCAAATAAGGAAAGTTTTTTAATCCGCTGGGCTGCAAAGTCTGCATCCAGATCGCTGCATGAAATGCCCCAGAGCTTTTCAGAATATGTTTTAAAGAAAATGGTATACAACCTCTTACCGAACCTGCTGGTTACCCATCCTTCAAAAGTTGAGGTGTCACTTGTTGGAAACAGGCGCTCAACCATGTAACTGAGCACACAACGTATGGCTTCAAAAATGCCCAAGCCACGAAGTGCATTAAAAGCCTTGATTGGATAATCGAAGAAACGGTTCTTATAGTAAATCCTGGTTTGCCGGTTTACAATGTCGTAGTTCTCTCCTACAACCTCAAGCCAGAGTTCGTTAATACTTCTGTCCTGGCTAAAAAAACGGTGCGGACCCTGATCCACCCTCTGATCCCAAAGGTCAATGGATTTTGATAATCCGCCCACCCGATCGCTTTTTTCATATAAATCAAGAACCGTTACTTTGTTTCCCAGTTTTTTAGAGAGTTCATATGCAGCTGTCATACCCGCTGGTCCGGCTCCTATTACGGCAATCCTCATTGAATTCTTTTTTGAAAAAACGTCATTGAATCCTATTTAATTGTGCCCTCACCCGATCGGCTTGTTCTTTATTGCCATTGTGATCATAAATTTCGGCCAACTTCTGATAGGCAGCTACAAACCTCCCATTGTAGCGGATGGCCTGCTTAAAATTATAAATGGCATTGTCCATATCATTTTTGAGTCCGTAACAGATACCCAGGTTGTAGTAACCTGAGTAAAATTTGTAGTTGGAATTAATGGCCATGTTGATATACATGATAGCCTCATCCAGGTGCTTATAATCTTTACTTACTTCTGCTTCGATAATGTATGAATATCCTTTTAGATTAAGCGCTTTGTCGTAGTCGGGGTATAGCATTAATAACCTGTCCATGGCGGCTCTTGATTCATTAAAGCGGAAAAATGCATTGTAAGCAGTCCCCATTTCAAGGTAGGCTACTTCGTTGTCGGGATCATAGGCGATGGCGCCTTCCAGCAATAGTATAGCATCTGATATCTTGCTGCCATTCTGCTCTTTGATGCCTTCAGCAAGCAGAGTGCTACCCCTATAATCTTCCCTGTTTTTTCGTTCAATGATTGCTGCTACCACCACGTCATCCACCTTGATCTCTTTAATGGTGTTTTTAGGTGGCCACAATCCATTGTTCAACTGGTAGGGATGCAAGTAGTTGCAATACAAGATGGCATAATCCCAATCATATTTTCCGCGGTCGTAATATCGGCTGTAGAAAGCATCCACCTGGTCGCGGTGGTTTCTGAAATAGTATCCAATTGCCGAATTGCTCACTATCCGGACCTTTTTATCAGAATCGGTCTTTATGTCAGGGAGAATCTCCTTGATAAAATAGTCCGAAGCAGGGCGCAGGCTATTGGCATAATAGTCTGTTTCGAAAGCCCCATAGGTTTTATTAATTCCTCCCGACCATTCGTTAAAATAGATGTATTCATTGGGATGATTTCGAACGATGTGCCTGAGAGGATGGAAGAGTCCAACAGCCATCACCGCAATAATCACATAAGTGACCCAAGCAGGTAAGGCTGCTCGCAGAAAATATGAAATAGTCATGGCTGCGAGAGCAAGCATGGAGGGGTATACAAACATCATGTGCCTCCAACCTCCATAAACATTCGATTCTCTGTAGATAATAAAGATCAGCGGGAATAATATTGTAAACCAAAGCATAAAATAGAAAAATCCCTCTTTTCTTTTGCGATCCAGATACCATACAAGTGCCGAGGCCAGAAAGCTAATAAGGATAAGAACTGGTACGCTGATCCATATGTTTTGAGGAATATAATGCCAGGGTAGGTTGTCGGACCAGTGAATAAGGCCATCATACAGTACCCGTATGGAGACCTGGATATTGGTCATCACCTTAAATGCCTGGATGGGGTGATTTATAATATCTTGCAATGCATAGGGCCAGGTAAGCAAGCTAAGTAAGTAACCTGCAATTGAGATCAGAACCAGTGTAAGCAATCCCCGGAAGGCAAATCGCCACCATCCTGGCGATAATAATTTCCATGGCCACTTGTGAATTATAAGGTACAATCCCGCAAATAGAAATAGATAGGGGATCAGTAGCAATCCCCCGATCCTTATTCCATTGGACCATCCGATCCCAACGGCGATCCATAAAGCCGATCGGGTGCTGATGCGGGGCAGCTTTTTCAGAAAAAGAATGAGGTGATAGAGTGTGAAAATATTCCCAAGGGCAAAGGGCACATCCATGGGATTGTTAAATGCATGACCCAGGAATCTTGGAGAGAGAAACATAAGCAAGAGCGCAATCCACCCCCCCGAATACCCGGCAAAGAGTTTGACCAGTAGACCGGTAAAGAGAATGCATGCCGCTCCGGAGAGGGCTACCATCACATGCCGGGCTTCGTAAGCATTCTCCTCCAGACTAAAAATCCTGATAATCACGTAGGTAAAGAAGTCGAATGATTGTCCGTAGTAGTTGAGTTTGTACTTGGGATCAGTTAAGGCCGATGGATCGTCCTCCGTAAAATATCGAAATACTTTAGCCGCATGGTTATAGTGTTTGGAATCATCACCCGAAAGTCCGGCGTCAAGACTCAACATGGGCAGAATCACAAAGATGGCCAGTGCAGTAGCAAAAAAGGCTAAGCGAAACAGGGGATTCTCTCTAATAGGGAATAAGTTCCGAAAGGAAGGCTCCCGTACTTCTTTAAAAGGTAGTGTTGTGTTCCAGGCCAGGTTTAGTTTCACTTTTTCCCAGAAGAGTCTTGACCTGGACGGAGCCTGATCAAAAGGGGCATCCTGATGCAGGGTGATCTCCTCACGGTGAAATCCCAGTTTTTGCAGGATCACGTCTATCAGCCCTGCGTCCAGATGGCTCTTATTTTGCAAAAGTGTGACCAGGTAGTTCAGAGCCTGAACCGGAACAATCAATCCTGCATGTCGGACAGTCTCTTTTCCCTTAAATGAGAATTCATAGTAAACTTTAGGATCGGATTCTTCAGAGAGTGGTAAGCGGGAAAATTCATTGGGATTAAATTGTCTGGAAAGTGAACGGTTTGCCAATAGTACGGCATACCCGCCCTTCTGTGTGATTTCAGCCAGCTTTTCTTTGTCTTCTTCAACAGCCTTTTTGTGCAGGCAATAAACTGATGTTATTGATGAGTTTTCGCTGTTAACCTTGCTGGCGAATTCATCTATATATTCGGGATCGGGCTTGTTTTCTCCATAACCAGTGAAGATAAAATGTAACTCATTCTTCTCTTTCTGGGGGTGCTGATCCTTTTGCCTGCCTTTTTTTTGAGATATGCTTTTAGCCATGATGCCTGGATGAAGACCGTGTGAAATTACAAATATTCGGCAAAATCAGGGCAAAAAAATAACCAACCGTATAAAGGTCAGTTATTCAGGACATAGAGTTTAAGCTTTGATCAGCTTAAGCCTTGTGCCGTGGTTCGTCAGAAACAGATAATTTCTTGCGCCCTTTTTTCCTTCTCTTGGAAATAATACCGCGTCCGCTGGCAGTGGACATCCGCTCCCTGAAACCGTGCTTATTCTTTCTTTTCCTGTTGGATGGCTGAAATGTTCGCTTCATAATAAACTATGTTTTGAGGGTGCAAAAGTAGTTATTTTTTTAAATATACAATCATTTTTGTGGAAAAAAAAGGCTCTTCAAACCATGTGGAGATGGGGAATTGCTCCACCCTGTTCTTAAAGGGTTTTAACTCTTCACTAAGATCTCCTCCCTTAAGGGATATCAATCCATTGGGCAAAGTGGGAGAGCCACCGGGAAGGATAGATTTCCTGGTCCACTGGAATAATTGGGGAAAAGAGGTGACAGCCCTGGAGACCACATAGTCGGCTTTGAGATCCAGATTTTCCATTCTGCCCCTGATGGCCCTTACATTCTTTAGTTCCAGATGTGCCAGGGCTTCATTGACAAGGCTAATTTTTTTCTCAATCGAATCCACCAGGGTAAAATGTGTTCCAGGGAACAGAATCGCAAGTGGTATTCCCGGAAATCCACCCCCGGTTCCCACGTCAATGATTCTATGATTGTTTTTAAACTGAAATTGTTTTGCGATTGCGAGCGAATGTAGAATATGCTTCTCCTCCAGGGATCCGATATCTTTCCTGGAAATGACATTTACCTTTTCATTAAGTAATGGCATAATCTCCAGAAGCTTCTGGAAATGGGCCTTCTGCAACTGACTGAGGTCGGGGAAGTATTTCTGGATCAGGTCCATGGTATGGATCAGTCCCGGGTTTAAGGTTTCTCCGGGGACCTGTTGAGGATATTGAGAAGTAATTCACGGGCCCTGAAAAGCTGTGCCTTAACCGTTCCAATGGGTATATCCAATTCGACTGCGATTTCGTCGTAAGAATACTCTTTGAAATATCTGAGTTCAACCAGTTGCCTGTATCTTGGCTTCAGACGCGCAACAACTTTACGCATGTGCTTGATCTTTTGCTTATTAATCAGGGTAGATTCAGGATCAAGCGTATCAGATTGAATCAGAGAGGAAGGGGAAAGCGAATCTTCTCCATCAATGGTTTGATCAAGGGAGACATGATTGGCACGTTTTTTTCGGATAAAGTCGATGCAGTTGTTGGTGGCAATTTTAAACAGCCAGGTCGAGAATGCAAAGTTTGGCGTGTACTGATCTATATTCTTAAATGCTTTGCCAAAAGCTTCGATGGTAAGGTCTTCTGCATCCACCGGACTGTTAACCATTTTCAGGAGCATAAAGTAAATGGCATCGCGGTATCTGCCCAATAATTCACCATAGGCCAGCTGGTCACCTTTCTTGGCTTTTTCAACCAGTTCTACGTCCTTTTGCGCCTTAAGTGAAAGATTAGAATTCAATTCCATGATTGATACTTTTTTTCAAAAAATGTGCTGAACCAAATGCCTCCCAGAAGCAGGGGCAGGATTGGATCAAACAGCAGCAAAAGTAACAATAATAACTTCTCATCCAAACGACGCATATTCAATTTAAAAACGACCAGTTTAACCGCTAATAATATGGCCATAATTATGGCGGCTACCAGGTACCAGGTTGACAAAATGCATATGGTAATGAATGTGGCATAAAGAAGCATGCGGCTTAATAGTTCCACGGCAATTCTGATTTTTGAAGATGGAGTGTAAAACTTTCCGGCCGATAAGTGTCTTTTCTTTTGTTTGATCCAACTTCGAAAGGTAGTTTCAGGGATGGAGAGGGTATGGCTTTCGGGACTGAATTCCACCGCCGTATTCTCCTTTGTCGCTGTTTCATTAACAAAAAGATCGTCATCGCCCGATGCAATGTGATAGTGTTTTGCGAACCCCTTATTCTTAAAGAAAAGTTCTTTTTCATAAGCCAGGTTTCTGCCCACACCCATGTAAGGTGAACCTTTAATGGCAAAAGAGAGATATTGCATGGCAGTGAATACAGTTTCATACCTGATCAGACTGTTAAGAAAACCCTTCTGCCTTTCATATTTGCCATACCCTAATACAATCTGTTTCTTCCCTGTAAAATGGGAAGCCATAAGCTGGAGCCACTGATCGCTTGAAGGATAACAATCTGCATCTGTAAGAAGCACCTTATCATATTTTGCGGCTTTGATTCCGATGGTCACTGCCAGTTTTTTGCCATGAAGGAATTTTTCATTGGATGGTATGGTGGTGAACCGCAATTGTTCATATCTGGAAGAGAACTCGGAAAGGAGCATCTCTGTTTCATCGGTGGAACTGTCATTCACAACAATGACCTCAAAATCGGAATAATCCTGCTCAAGGAGCTTGGGTAGAAAATGTTTCAGGTTATCTACCTCGTTTTTCGCACAGACGATTACAGAAACGGGTTTATTGGATTTTCTCTTTTTCTCGGGCTTGTACCGCGGAAGTTTCAGGAAAACCGCTAAATAGTAGCCCAGCTGAATAATAAAAAGGGACATGAACAGTCCAAACAAGATCCAGTCAAGGAGTATTATATCTTCAGCTATTTCCCTAAGTTCCATGAGATGCAAATTTAAGCTCCTGAGTTAGAAAAGAAAAAGTAGGTTTTCAACAATTGCTTATCTTTGGCTGATCTCAGACAATCCATGAAATTTGAACTTTTATATAAGGATAGCGCAAGTAATGCACGGGCAGGTATTATAACCACCGACCATTCGGAAATTCAAACGCCTGTGTTTATGCCAGTTGGGACAGCCGGCACGGTAAAGGGCGTTCACCAGCGTGAGCTGGAGGTGGACATTGATGCCCCCATTATTCTGGGAAATACCTACCATCTCTATTTGAGGCCCGGACTGGATACCATCAGGGGAGCTGGTGGATTGCATGGATTTATGAATTGGAACCGTTCGATTCTTACCGATAGCGGCGGCTATCAGGTGTTTTCACTGGCAGCTAACCGGAAATTAAAACCTGAAGGTGCCTGGTTCAGTTCTCACATTGATGGATCCAAACATATATTTACACCCGAAAATATTGTAGATACCCAGCGAATCATAGGAGCTGATATTATCATGGCTTTTGACGAATGTACTCCCTGGCCCTGCGACCTGAAATATGCCAGGGACTCCCTCGAGTTGACACATAGTTGGCTGGATCGTGGATTGAAACAGTTTCATTCCACTGAACCCTTATACGGTCACAGTCAAGCCTTTTTCCCCATCGTCCAGGGTAGTGTTTTCAAAGATCTAAGGAGAGCCTCCGCTGAGTTTATAGCCAGCAAGGATGCTGTCGGAAATGCAATTGGCGGTCTCTCGGTTGGGGAACCTGCCGAAGAGATGTATGCCATGCTGGAAGTGGTAAATTCTGTATTACCGGTTGATAGACCCAGGTACCTGATGGGTGTGGGTACCCCTGTGAATATCCTTGAAGCCATAGCCCTGGGAGTGGATATGTTCGATTGTGTGATGCCCACAAGAAATGGTAGAAATGGAATGCTATTTACCCGGGAAGGAACTATTAATATTAGGAATCGAAAATGGATGAACGATTTTTCACCGATCGATGAAAGTGGAAACAGTTATGTGGACAGGCAATATTCCAAAGCCTATCTTCGTCATTTAATTATATCAGGAGAGATGCTGGGAGCCCAGATTGCCACTCTGCATAACCTGGCATTTTACCTCTGGCTGGTTAGAAAAGCATTTGAGGAAATCAAAAGTGGAACATTCACTACATGGAAGGAAAAGATAATACCGGCCTTGGGTTCAAGATTGTAAGGTTCTTTGGCCTGAAGATTCTGGATATATATATAATCAGGAAATTCCTGAGCGCCTTCTTTCTGGCTATAGCCTTGATACTTTGTATAGTAGTAATATTTGATCTCACTGAAAAAATAGATGACTTTATTGAGAGTGGTGCGACATTGGATGTGATCGTATTCGATTATTACATGAATTTCATACCCTATTTTGCAGTGCTGTTTAGTTCCTTATTTGCATTTATTGCAGTCATCTATTTCACAAGCAGAATGGCCTATAATACTGAGATTATAGCTATCCTGAGTAGTGGCATGAGTTTCAGGCGCTTGCTGGTGCCTTTTATGCTTTCTGCTACATTCATCGCCGGGTTATCTTTTTATTTAAGTGACCAGGTGATACCGGGAGCCAATAAGGTCAAGCTTGATTTTGAGGAGCAGTATATAAGAAAAAGACCCGTTCGCTTTGCATCCAAAGACTTTCATCGTCAGATTGAACCAGGAATATACATGTATCTTCAGAGCTACAGCAATGTTTCAAAAGTAGGGTATCAGTTTACCATCGAGAAATTTGAGGAGGGGAAGCTGGTTTCCAAGATGTCTGCCGATCAGATCAGGTGGGACACTACCAGTAACAAATGGAGAGCCAGAAGATACTACATACGAACCATCGATGGATTGAATGAAACACTGGAGGAGGGAAAATTCATTGACACGACCCTTGCCATTCATCCCGATGATTTTAAAATGCGCATAAGTATAGTGGAAACCATGAGTATAAAGGAACTGGACGAATTTATAGCGAAGCAGCTTATGCAGGGGGAGACCAATGTAACCTCATACCAGATTGAGAGGCATAACCGGATTGCATTTCCATTCTCCACCTTTATTTTAACCCTGATTGGCATAGCTGTCTCATCAAAAAAGATGAGAGGTGGGATCGGTATGCAGATCGCCATCGGAGTGGTTATAAGTTTTATTTATATACTCTTCAGTCAGTTTTCGAAGCAGTTTGCCATCGGAGGGATGCTCCCGGCAGTAGCAGCAGTTTGGTTGCCCAATGTATTCTTTGGGATAATTGCAATATTCCTGATGCGTTTGGCGCCCAAGTAAAATGGGGACTTTCACATCTATGATTATATTTTGAATCAGCTTTACAATCAGCATAGTTTTTCGTAAGATTGTACCGCAAAACAAAAACAGACACAATGGCCTCTACAAAAAAGGTTCAGGAATTAAAGAAGCGAAGAGAAGAAGTGCAACAGGGTGGCGGAGAAAAAGCCATCCAGAAACAGGTTGCCATGGGAAAAATGACCGCCAGGGAGCGGATCATTAAGATTCTGGATGAGGGTTCTTTCAATGAGTATGATATGTTTGTTGAGCATGAAGCCAGGGATTTTGGGATGGAGGCTAAGACATTGCATGGAGATGGAGTGATTACCGGTACCGGAACCATTGGAGGAAGACCTGTGTGTATATTTGCCCAGGACTTTACAGTGGCTGGAGGCTCGCTTGGCTCTATGCACGCCAGGAAGATCACCAAGATCATGGACCATTCGCTGAAAATGAGACTGCCCTTGATCGGAATCAATGATTCGGGGGGTGCCCGAATCCAGGAAGGAGTTAACTCACTTGCAGGTTATGGTGAGATTTTTTTCAGGAATACCCTGGCCTCCGGAGTGATTCCACAGATTTCGGTGATCCTGGGACCATGTGCTGGTGGAGCCGTTTATTCTCCAGCTCTGACCGACTTCGTATTTGTAGTAGATAGTATTTCCAAGATGTTTATAACAGGGCCCGAAGTTATTAAAACCGTTTTGGGTGAGGATATTACCATGGAGGAACTTGGTGGGGCACGCGTACATAGTGAGATTACCGGAAATGCGCATTTTTTTGCTGAAACAGAAGATGAGTGCTTTGGACAGATTAAATCCTTACTCAGCTACCTGCCCAGGTCCAATACGGATATCCCTGCACAAAAAGAGGTAAAGGAACCCCTAAAGAAATTTAACATATCGAATATTGTTCCTTCCGAGAAGAGGCAACCTTATGACGTAAGGAATGTAATCAGGGCGGTTACAGACGGATCAGATTTTATTGAAGTTCAGGAGAACTGGGCAGCAAACATAGTGATTGGGTTTGGAACCATGAATGGGAAAACGGTGGGCTTTGTGGCCAACCAACCCCTTGTCTTGGCTGGAGTGCTTGATGTGGATTCTTCTTCCAAAGCAGGTAGGTTCATCCGCTACTGCGATGCCTTCAATATTCCAATCGTCACCCTTGTAGATCTACCGGGATACCTTCCTGGTGTGGACCAGGAGCATGCCGGGGTGATCAGGCATGGAGCAAAGGTCTTGTATGCTTACAGTGAGGCCACTGTTCCTAAAATTACAGTGATACTAAGGAAAGCTTATGGGGGAGGCTATATTGCCATGAACTCAAGGCACCTGAGGGCTGATTTTGTATTCGCCTGGCCAGATGCCGAAGTGGCAGTTATGGGACCGGAGGGAGCTGCAAATATCATTTTCAGAAAGGAAATTGCGGCTGCTGATGATCCCGATAAGATGAGGGCCCAGAAAGTGCTGGAATATAAAGAGAAATTTGCCAATCCTTATGTGGCAGCAGCCAAAGGGTTCATCGATTCTGTTATCGAACCCTCAGAGACCAGGAGGTCATTGTTGCATGCTTTAGAAGTGTCCGGCGAAAAAAGTGTAGGCATGCCTGCCAAGAAACATGGGATTCCCCCATTTTAAGAAGCGATCATGAGCAGTACAGCTAAGTCCCAAAAGAAGAAGAGTGTCCCGGAACCTCCCATGGAGCAACTTGAGATAGGTAATGTCATATATCAAACCAGACTTACCTCAAAATTTAGGAACAGAACTATCTGGCAAAGGCCGGATGTGCGAAAAGTGGATTCAATCATTCCAGGAAATATACAGCGCATCATGGTGAAAGAAGGCGATGAAGTATCACCAGGTACTCCCATGCTGATTCTCGAAGCCATGAAGATGAGGAATGAGATTTTATCCCCATTGCAGGGGGTTATAAAAAAGATCTATGTTTCAGAAGGGGATATGGTTCCTAAAGGTCATCTTATGATCGAGTTTGAGTAGGCCCTTCCCAGATTACATGCTTCTGTAAACCATCAGGCAGAGAGGGTCGTTCTCTAAATAATCCATAGAGTGACGAGCCGCTGCCACTTAGTGATGCATAGGTAGCACCACTGCTGTATAACTCCCGTTTTAAAGATCCCAAACGTGGGTAGCGCTTAAATACAGATTTTTCGAAATCATTCTCAACGAGGTTTTCCCAACGACTCAAAGGTTCATTAATAAGCTCCTTCAATTGCAAAGGCGGTATGGCCGGAATTACTCCGGCGTAAGCATCCTGAGTGGAAACATGGATTTCCGGAAAGAGCAGAACCAGATAGATCTCCTCCATACTCAGAAAGAGAGGACTTAGGATCTCACCCCGGCCTTCCATCAACATAGTCTGGGGATTTAAAAAGAAGGGACAATCACTTCCAAGGATAGCTGCCAGCTCCGCCAGCTGTTTCACAGACAGTGGATTATCAGCTAATGCATTCAAGCCAAGAAGGGTGGTAGATGCATTTGACGATCCACCTCCAAGTCCGGCCCCCACCGGTATCTGCTTATGCAAGTGCATCTGAACCGGAGGAATCTGGGTCTCCTTCCTGAAAAGTTCTATGGCTTGAAGGCATAGGTTATCCTCCAGATCGCCTTCAAAGCGGATCCCGCTCTGACTAAAAAGGAAACTTTTGTCGGCAGGTAAAATATTAATTTCGAGTATATCACAGAGCCCAACCGGATACATGACCGATTGAATATTGTGATATCCATCTGTCCTTTTATTTAGGATTTGTAAGCCTATATTGATCTTAGCAGGAGAAAAATAGATCATGGGTTACAAATATATTTCATTTTTCAACATTTGTTAATTAAAACTTTAGAGTAGGTGTGCAAAAGTTAAGATTAGGAAAAATCTCCATAGGATCTGTATGATTACCTTTATGCTCCAAATTTGAACTTAATGGCCAAACAACAATATAATACCCCTAAAAAGAATTCGGGAATTGCACTCGATTATGGAAAGATTCCTCCTCAGGCACTAGATCTGGAAGAGGCAGTCCTGGGGGCAATCATGCTGGAAAAGGATGCAATCCTTTCTGTTCTGGATATTCTTGTGCCAGGAAGTTTTTATAAGGAAGCAAACCAGCAAATCTATGAGGTGGCTCAATCTCTGTCGCAGGATGAGAAACCCATCGACCTTCTTACCATCACAGAGGAACTGAGAAAGCTGGATAAACTTGAAGCGGTTGGTGGTGTGGTATATATCTCCCAGCTGACTTCAAGGGTAGGTTCGGCAGCTCACCTGGAGTATCATGCGCGCATTGTGGCGCAAAAATATATCCAGCGGGAATTGATTCGGGTATCTTCAAATATTCAGGAGAGGGCTTTTGATGAGGGGAGTGATGTGGATGACCTCCTTGATTATTCTGAAAGAGAGTTGCTAAATATTGCTGAAGGACATATAAAGAAGGAGACCATTAAGCTAAATAACCTGCTTAAGACCGCCATCGAGCAGATTGAAGAAGCGGGGAAAAGAAAGGACAGCCTGAGTGGCGTCCCTTCCGGATTTACCAAGCTTGACAAGCTCACCTCGGGCTGGCAGAGATCTGACCTGGTGATTCTGGCAGCAAGGCCCTCTATGGGGAAAACCGCGTTTGTCCTCTCCATGGCGCGCAATATGGCTGTGGATCACAGCAGGCCGGTGGCATTCTTTTCTCTGGAGATGTCATCCATCCAGCTGGTGAATCGTTTAATCATTGGCGAGACACAACTGCCTTCTGACAAGATCAGGACCGGTAGGTTGGAAAACTATGAATGGGAGCAATTGGAGTATAAGGTGAAGGCCCTGGAACAGGCTCCCATTTATGTGGATGATACACCTGCACTCTCTATTTTCGAATTTCGGGCGAAATGTCGAAGATTGAAGCAAAAATATGATATCCAGGCAGTAGTTATTGACTATCTGCAGCTGATGACCGGATCCAAGGATTCGGGCAGCCGCGAACAGGAAGTAAGTAACATTTCCCGCTCCTTAAAGAGTGTGGCCAAGGAGTTGGATATCCCCATTATAGCGCTTTCACAGCTAAACCGGAGTGTGGAAATGCGATCGGGAAATAAGAGGCCGCAACTCTCCGACCTTCGGGAGTCTGGTGCTATTGAGCAGGACGCTGACCTGGTTCTTTTCATACACCGTCCTGAGTATTATGGCATTGATGTGGACGAAGAAGGGAATTCCTTGAAAGGAATCGCAGAAATTATTATAGCCAAACATCGTAACGGGGCGACGGGAAATGTTCACCTGAAATTTGTTAGAGAGTTTGCAAAATTTGTGGACCTGGATGATACCCTGGCTATGGGCGAGGATGATGATAATGGATTTACAATCTCTTCAAAAATGAATAAGGATGAAGCTGGCATGGCTACCAATAGTGATATCGGAACGAACAACGGTTTTGATGGACCTGCTCCCTTCTAAATCCAGTCAGCAGTCATCCAGGATTCCACGTGCATATCAGGTTCTATAAAGCCATCTTTAAAAGGGACGGTCATCCACTCTTCTATAACAGGCACACTTTCATAGCTTACCTCCATCTCTTTTGCAAAATAGGTTCTTGACACAGTGTTGGGCTTATATTCTCTGCGAGCTACATCTCTAAGCTTTCTATCCGGCACATGACTTACCCAGTGTGTAACCTTCCCGGTCTCCTCATTGTATTCAGTTGAATAGAACAACAATTCGGTATTGTTATCGATAAACTTACTCAGATTGAGATCAGATTCATTAAAGGATTCATGGTGAGAAACCAGCTGACCAAATGAGATGGTAGCCAGTGTTACACCCAAAATGCTGAAAATTGTTTTTATTGCTTTCATGATGTTAACTTATTAAGTTTCCTGCTCTCTGATAATACCTAATCACATTACGTGCCGAATTTAGTAAGTGACAGATAAACAGATGTATAAGCTGATTTTTTACAAATGTTAAGGTGTAGTTTTCTAAATAGTGACATTGGGTAATATTTTGTATGGACTGGTGCATCTTTTTTTTAAGGAATTTGTCTATTGGATTAAGGAAGTTCAGTTTGGTTTAATTAAATGAAAAAAATAATGAAGAAACTAGTGGCTTTTGGCGTACTCATTTCCATGGTTTTGATAACGGGATGTTATTACGGACCCTGCATGAGTGGATCAGGACAGATAATCACAGAGGCAAGGGATATAGCCGGGTTTACAGAAGTAATAAGCGGTGGGGACTTTGAAGTATATGTTAACCAGGCTGATGATTTCAGTGTGGAGGTGGTTGCATATGAGAATCTGTTGCCCATTATTGAGACCTATATATCAGGAAACTCCCTGATTATTGAAACAAAAAACAATTCCTGCTACAAATCGGGTCAGCCCATAAAGGTGTATGTGTCCCTTCCCGAACTGGAGTTGCTCGAGCTTAATGGATCGGGTAAGTTGATTGCCGGAGTTTCTGAAGGTGAATATCTGGAATGCGGGAACAATGGATCAGGTTATCTATCCGTAGATACGGTATATATGGATTACTTTTACCTATCGAACTCAGGATCTGGCCACATTGAAGTTCAAACAATCTATTCGGATGAAGTTAGTTTGGTTCAGTCTGGTTCAGGTACCATTGATACGGGCGAGGTATCAGAGTCGGAAGAGGTAACTATCAAACATAGTTCTTCGGGAAATATCAGATCAATTATTACTGGCGGATTGAATGCTAATGCCATACTCAGTGGATCGGGAAGAATTGACCTTTCTGGAGATGTTCAAAAAGTGGACTATACCCTTAATGCATCGGGTCGAATTGACGCCCTCGATTTACTGTCTTATGATGCCAGGACTACAAGTTCAGGATCAGGAACTATTTTTGTCTGGGCTACAGAATACCTGGAGGCCACCGTATCTGCTTCCGGAGATATTTTGTATCGGGGCGAACCACAAATCAGCTTTAGGATTACGGGTTCGGGAAGCATCAGGCCTTATGATTGATCTGATCCTCCAACAACAATAACAATTTCACCCTTTACGGTACCCTTGCTGTAGTGATGATGAAGTTCCAATAGGGTGCCCCTGATGTTCTCCTCATGAATTTTAGTAAGTTCCCTGGAGACAGATGCCTTTCTATCGGTCCCGAAATACTCGGAGAGTTGCAGAAGTGTTTTGGCAATTCTGTGAGGGGATTCATAAAAGATCATGGTTCGTTTCTCTAAAGAGAGCTCGGTTAATCGCTTCTGGCGGCCTTTTTTGGGTGGCAGGAATCCTTCAAAAACAAATCGATCTGACGGTAATCCAGAGTTTACAAGTGCAGGAATAAATGCGGTCGCCCCAGGTAGAGATTCCACTTCAATTTGGGATTCGATACAGGCTCTAACCAATAGAAAACCAGGGTCAGAAATCCCTGGTGTTCCTGCATCGGTAATCAATGCCATGGATATTCCGGATTTCAACCTTTGAATCAGAGATTCAAGGGTGCGATGCTCATTAAATTTGTGGTGAGATTGAAGTGGTTTACTGATGTTAAGGTGTTTAAGAAGGTTACCTGATTTACGTGTATCCTCAGCTATCACAAGATCAACCTCTTTCAAGGTCTCAATCGCTCTTAAGGTGATGTCTCCCAGGTTTCCAATGGGTGTCGGAACAAGGTACAGTTTGGGCATGTTATATGTGTAAGTACTTTCGTTTAACCAATCCCGCAAGTATCCCCACACCATCGTGATCCACACTGTCTGCAAATTGATCGTTTAAGATCCCGATTGCTATCTGGTAATTATCAGCACCATCCAGCTTACTGACCAAATTACCAAACTCTTCCGAATTCCCTGAAAACAACTCCCTTATAATCAAAAAACGATCATTGATCCCAATGTTTCGGCTAATGCTTTCAATGGATTGCCCAATGATCTTTGATTCCATATCAGTTTCCCTCTGTCCGGCCATGTTCTCATTGATGCTGGATTCGGTTGCAAATTTATCGGCAACGATCCGGGCATCTCTTGATTTGGGGGGGTGAGGAGCTGGTATAGGTTCCGGCTCCGGTATAGGTTCAGGTTCCGGCTCTGGTATAGGTTCTGGTTCCGGTATAGGTTCAGGTTCCGGCTCCGGTATAGGTTCAGGTTCAGGTTCCGGCTCTGGTATAGGTTCAGGTTCCGGTATATGATCTCTTTCTGGATGGAGAAATTCATTCAGACGATCTTCCCTGATCATGGTGAGTATTTCGTAAACATTTCTCATTTTGGACAAAGCAAGATCAAGTTCAATGGCCGAACCATCCTTATAATTTTGGAGGTTCCCGACCAATTTTTCTATATCTTGTATATCTTTAGTCAGGATTTCTATGGTGTGTTTTATTTCCATCATGTTTCTACATTTTCCCATTGGGGTTCATACAAAACTAACGATATTCTTCATATAATCTTATAAGATGTTTCTTGAAAACACGGTAGATAGAGCCAGTGGACAGGGTTGGATTGAAGTGATAGCCGGTTCCATGTTTTCAGGGAAGACAGAAGAATTGATCCGGCGCTTGAAAAGGGCGAGATTTGCAAAGCAGAAGGTGGAGATCTTTAAGCCGCGTATTGAAGTCAGGTACTCGGTGGATGAGGTAGTTTCGCATGACGACAATGCCATACACAGTACCCCTGTGGATTCTGCAGCAAATATAATCCTTCTTGCCAATGAAGTGGAGGTCGTAGGAATTGATGAGGCTCAATTTTTTGATAACGGCCTGGTAGACATATGTAATCAATTGGCATACAATGGAATAAGAGTTATTGTAGCTGGGCTGGATATGGATTTCAGAGGTGCTCCCTTCGGGCCCATGCCTCAATTAATGGCCATTGCCGAGTATGTAACCAAAGTTCACGCCATTTGCGTAAGGTGTGGAACGCTGGCACATTATACACACCGTTTATCTGAAGATGATAAGTTGATTGTTCTGGGCGAAACAGATATCTATGAACCTCTTTGCCGGTCATGCTTCTCAAAAGCCAATCACAAGAAATAGCCCGGATGAGAACTCATTGGAAATTAAGCGATATCGGAACCCGGCTGAATGGAAAAATCTATGGGAACGGAGATATTGCTATTTCCACCCTGGCCATTGATAGCAGAACAATAGCACTCTCCGCATCCACCCTTTTTGTTGCACTTACTGGCGATCAACACGATGGCCATGACTACCTCAATGATCTTTACAATCGGGGAATCAGGGCCTTCCTGGTATCTAAACCACAGGATATCAAGGCCTTTCCAGGGGCCGGATTTTGCCTGGTGGACGATTCTCTCTCTGGTTTGCAGAGCTTAGCCATGGAATGGCGAAGTATATATGAAGGCAAGGTCGTTGCAATCACAGGCAGCAATGGGAAGACCATAGTGAAGGAGTGGATATACCAGTGTATGGGCGATACACTGAATGTACACCGGAGCCCCAAGAGTTACAACAGTCAAGTTGGAGTCCCGCTATCGGTTTGGATGATTGGAGATCATCATGATTTGGCGGTGATTGAGGCTGGAATATCTCAACCCGGCGAGATGGATAAACTACAAATGATCATTAAACCTGATGTGGGAATCTTTACAAACCTTGGAGGAGCCCACCAGGAAAACTTCTCCGGTTTTGAGGAAAAAATAAAAGAGAAGCTAAAACTCTTCAGGGATTGCGATAAAATTATTTGCAGGGCTGATGCCATGGCGGGAACAATTCCTTTGCGCACCTATTTGCAGGAGCTCGATATTCCGATTGTGGACTGGAGTGTGAATGGGGAAGCTAGCTATTCATATAAAATAGTGGAAAGAAGCTCAGCTGGGACCAGGATGTCACTTTTCATTGAGAATAATGAAATAAGCTTCAAATTGCCTTTTGCAGATGATGCATCCATTGAGAACGCTTTACATGCACTCACATTTTCAATTGATTTTGGACGTCCGGTCCAATCAGCAGTTCAAAGTATTGAGCATCTTGAACCAGTATCCATGCGACTGGAAATGCTTCAGGGCATTCAGGGAAGTATGCTTATCAATGATACTTATAATTCCGATACAGGAGGCTTACAGGCAGCACTAGACCTGGTAGGGCAGCAGGAAAGGAAGAATGGCAAAGTGGTCATTTTATCTGATCTCTTGCAAAGCGGCCGGGAGGAGCAAGCGCTCTATGCAGAAATAGCCGGATTGCTGTTGCAGAAAGAGATCACCCTCTTCATTGGAATTGGTCCTGCATTGATGCAGCATCGGGCCTTATTTAAGGAGAATTCACTGTTTTTTAAGGAAACGGATGATTTTATCAAGAGGATGGACAGGACACTGTTTGTGGATAGAATTATCCTGATTAAGGGCTCCAGGCGATTTGGATTTGAACGTATTACAGCTGAATTACAGCTGAAAACTCACAAGACCCGTTTAGAAATAGACCTGAATGCCATGGTTCACAATCTGAACTATTTCAGATCGATTTTAAAAAGCGATGTCAAGACCATGGTGATGGTAAAAGCACTTTCGTATGGCAGTGGAAGTGTGGAGATTGCCAACCTTTTACAATTCCACAAGGTGGATTATATGGCTGTGGCATTCATTGATGAAGGAGTGGAGTTACGGAAAGCAGGAGTGCATACACCCATTATGGTTCTTAACCCCGATCCATCTGGATTTGGTACCATGGTGGATTATCAGCTTGAACCCGAAATATATAGTTTTGGAGTTGTGAAGGCCTTTTTTAATCTGGCTCACTACAGGGGTATCAAGGAGTATCCAATTCATGTTAAACTGGATACCGGGATGCACAGACTTGGTTTTCAAGAATCCGAGCTGGAAGAACTTATCCCCTGGTTGCTCCATGCCGAGTTTCGAGTAGCCAGCGTATTCAGTCACCTGGTTGCCAGCGATCAGCCCGAACATGATGACTTTACCACTGGACAGATCGCTACATTCAGGAATTGTGCCAGGGTGATTAGCCATTCTATCGGGGAATCATTTGACCTCCACATTCTTAATTCAGCTGGAATTGAACGCTTCCCTGAAGCGCAATTTGATATGATCAGACTGGGAATTGGCCTGCATGGAATTGGCTTATCACCTCAATTGAAGCCTGTGAGTTCATTTAAAACCACCATATCTCAGATCCGGACAGTACCTGCAGGTGATTCTGTAGGCTATTCAAGAAGTGGAGTGGTAAAGCACATCAGTCAGATTGCCACTATTCCGGTAGGATATGCCGACGGACTGAACCGGAGGCTGGGCAATGGAATTGGAAGCGTCTGGATCAATGGAATGCCTGCACCCACTTTTGGGAATATCTGCATGGATATGACCATGATTGATGTAACCGGGCTTAAAGTCGCTGAAGGGGATACGGTTGAGATATTCGGAAGTCAACAGAAGGTAAAGGAGATCGCCAGTGCTTCAGAAACAATTCCTTATGAAATTCTGACTTCGATTCCGGAGCGGGTGAAAAGAGTATATTTACAGGAGTAGCTATGAAGGTACAGATTTCAGCTGTTATTATCACATTTAATGAGGAGCGTAACATTGAACGTTGCCTGAAATCTCTTGTGGGAGTGGCTGATGAGATTGTGGTGGTGGATAGTTATTCTACGGATCGCACTGAAGAGATTTGCAAATCCTTTCATGCACGCTTTATCAAACATAGGTTTGATGGACATATTCAACAGAAGAACTGGGCCATTCTGCAGGCCTCTTCTCCCTATATTCTTTCTCTAGATGCTGATGAGGTCCTTTCAGATGAGCTAAAAGCATCCATTCTAAAAGTAAAGAAAAATTGGACCCATGATGGATATGACTTTAACCGCTTAACCAACTATTGTGGTAAATGGATCAAGCATACAACCTGGTATCCTTCAAGAAAACTCAGACTGTGGGATGCCAGAGAGGGAAGCTGGGGCGGATTCAATCCCCATGACAGGTTCTCTTTGAAACCGGGCGCATCACAGAGCCATCTGAAAGGAGATTTGCTTCATTATTCATACTATTCGGTGAGCGAGCATTTGGTCCAGATTGACTCTTTCTCTTCCATTCTGGCGCGATCGTACCGCGAGAGAGGACGACGTGCCAACATATTTTCAATTACAATCCGCCCATTTTGGAGATTTTTAAATGATTTCTTGCTGCGGGCTGGTTTCTTGGATGGCTATTATGGTTTTGTGGTGAGTGTGAATTCAGCCCACGAGGTCTTTCTGAAGTATGTAAAGCTCAAGAATATATATAAAGAAGAAGCTCAACTTACGAATACAGCCATCTGTCTCTTTAATACCCAGGACTCTTGGGGTGGTGGTGAGAGGTGGCACCATGATGTCGCCTCTTATTTGCTTGAGCAAAAGATAAGAGTCATTTATGTTTCCTCTCGCGAAAGTCCCCTTTCGGAAAGATTAAAATCATTGGGGATCACCGGATACCAGCTCCATGTAAGAAACATGAGCTTTCTGAATCCAATAAAGATGATCAAAATCATTGGGATCCTAAGAAAGGAGAAGGTTGGTGTATTGGTGAGCAATTTGTCGGAAGATATGAAGATTGCCAGCATTGCAGCGAAATGGGCAGGAGTACCCCGGATTATTTTCAGAAGAGGGAGTGCCATCCCCATCAGGGATTCACCCATGAATCGGTATTTGTACAGGAGGGTGGTAACCGGTATCATTGCCAACTCATTGGAGACCAAACGAACCATTCTCGCAGTAAATAAAGATCTTGTACCTGAAGCGAAGATTAGTGTAGTCTATAATGGGATTCATTTGGAAAAATACAATCCACTTATCGAACCCTTGTATATAGCTGAAGAAGGTGAGATTGTACTGGGTGCGGCCGGACGTTTGTCAGAAGAAAAGGGCCATATTCATCTTCTCGAGATGTTAAAATATCTCGATATCAGAGAGTTACGATTTAAGCTTTTAATTGCAGGGGAGGGGAGGCTAATGAGAACCTTACAGAAGCATGCAGAAAAGCTTGGAGTGGATCAGAGGGTTGAGTTTTTAGGTTTTGTGGAGAATATGCCGGCGTTTTTCAATTCGCTTGACATTTTCCTGCTCTCCTCAGAATATGAAGGATTTGGATATGTGATTACGGAAGCCATGGCCAGCAGTAAACCTGTGGTTGCGTTTGATATTAAATCCACATCAGAGATTATCCTGGATGGAGAAACAGGTTTTATTACGGGACCTGGCAAAACCAAAGAGATGGCAGACAGGGTTGTTGAACTGGCCACAGACAATAAGCTGCGCGCCAACATGGGTGCAAGAGGGAAGAAGCGTGTAGAAAAGTTATTTTCATTTGAGAAGAACCAGAAAGAGATCCTGGCCCTTTTAACAGGATCCAATGGGTACTAATTCTTCTGCACCTTTCGATCATTAAATTGCTTCAGGTCGTGTTTCCACCTTTTGTGTGACCAGAGCCAATACGCTGGTTGTTCTCTAACCAGGTTCTCAAGTATCTGCAAATGCCTGTTGGTTATCTCATATGGGGCAAGCTCGTTAGGATTCTCGCAAATTAATTCTATCTCCACCTCATACCTGCCCCTTTTTACCTTCAATATTTTTAAGAAAACAACAGCGGCATCCAATTTCCTGGCCAGTTTCTCTGTGCCCAGGTAGAGGGGGGTGTCAAGACCCATAAACTTGGTCCAGTACTGAATATTCTTAATCAATGGACGTTGATCAGCTAGAAAAATGGTCATCACCGGATCTTTTTCTTTGTGATGTTTGATCAGTTTTCTGGCGATCTTTTCCATGGGTGAGACCATCACACCAAAACGGGTTCTGTTTCTTTTGATCATTCGATCAATCTGCTTAATATTTAAGGGCTTATATATTGCAGCCACAGGGTAGTCACTGGCCAGAGCCAATGTATTCAGGTACTCCCAGTTTCCATAATGCCCGGTAACAGCCATCACCAGCTTACCGCTAGCATAGAGTTCATTAAGCAGCTCGGGATTTCGATAAGTAATTCTCTTTAAAGCTTTCGATTCAGTGTAGAAGTGGCATATACCAGACTCCAGGATCAAATCGGAAAAATGGTGGTAAAATTTCCTTGTTATGGACCTGATTTGGGATTTGTCAAACTCGGGGAATGCCTTTTGAATGTTATCGACCACTACTTTTTTTCTGTACCCGGCCACATGGTACATCAGGAAATAGAGCAGATCGGAGATTCGGAACAGGAACCATTCAGGCAGCAGGTGAAGCAGCCAAACCAGGCTGTAGAGAAAAATATATAACAGATAGTTCATTCCCTAACCCAGCTCACTGATGCGTTCCAGTTTGGGAAGGTCGAGAATTCTTATTTTTCTGCCGTCGATGGCAATTACTCCCTCTTGCGCAAAAGTAGACAAGGTACGGATGGCATTTGAGGTGGTCATGTTGGATAGGTTGGCCACATCTTCTCTGGACAGGTATATTTTGATAGTTTTGTGATCGTCCTCATACTCGTAGGTGTCTTTCAGAAAGATAAGAGATTCAGCAAGCCGGCCCCTTATGTGTTTCTGGGTTAGGGTAACTGTGCGGTCGTGAGAAAAGCCAAGCTCCGAAGCAAAAGATTGAATTACACTCATGCTTAAATCGGCATTGTTGCGCATCACTCTGAATACACTCTCTTTATCCACGATGCATGATACGCAATCTTCTATGGCCACTGCTGTTGCAGTATGGTTCTCTTCTGCAAAAAGTGCCCGGTAACCAATAAATCCAACTGGTTTGGCCATTCTTACAATTTGTTCCCTTCCGCCTACACCTTCTTTAAAGATTTTTACTTTTCCTTCAGCGAGGATCATCAATCCCAGGGGTTTATCGCCCTCTTTGAATATAATCTCACCTTTTTTATAGAATGCACAAGTATAATTTTGCTTCAGGAATTCTTTTTCTTTGGGAGTAAGTACTGTAAATACAGATTTCGGATTGTCGATACAGTCATCTGCATTGTAGTTCCTTTCCTGCATTGTATTTCTAGTTATTTAATAGTAGTGTGTTCAATAACACACAAAAGTAGAAAAAATTATCAATTTATGATTAATATTTAGCCACCAGTGGAAGGCGCCTTCCCACACCGAATGCTTTGGAGGAAATCCTTAATATGGGTGGTGTCTGGTAACGTTTATATTCATTCTGATTGACCATGCCTATGATTTTTCTTATTAAATCCGGATCAAATCCCATTTCAGCTGCTTTTTCAACAGACAACTGCTTTTCAATATAGGCTTCCAGGATCTGATCCAACTGGTCATAGGGTGGCAGAGAGTCCGTATCCTTCTGATCGGGACGCAATTCGGCAGAAGGAGGTTTGGTAATGATGTGATCGGGAATGATCTCTTTCTCGCGGTTAAAGTAGTGAGCCAGTAAATAGACATCGGTTTTATACACATCCCCAAGCACCGATAGTCCTCCGCTCATATCCCCATATAGGGTTCCATAACCCACTGCTGTTTCACTCTTATTACTGGTATTAAGCAAGATATTTCCAAATTTATTTGAGAGTGCCATAAGCATGGTTCCTCTGATCCTGGCCTGGATATTCTCTTCGGTAATACCTTCTGGCAGATCCCTAAAAAGGGGATGCAGTGATTCTTTGAACTGGTTAAATACAGATTCGATAGGTAGAATATCCGATTTGACTCCCAGGTTTTTCACAAGTTCCAATGAATCATCCACACTGTGAGCTGATGAGTATTGGGAGGGAAGTAAAAGCACATGAATATTTTCAGGTCCAAGGGCTTCTGAGGCCAGTGCAAGGGTGACTGCCGAGTCTATTCCTCCCGATAGACCCAGGGTAGCACTTTTAAAACCCAGCTTTCCAAAGTAGTCCCTGATTCCGCAAACAAGTGCATGGGCTATTGATTCTATGCGGTCTGGAATTACATCTATCTCCTGGAGTGCAATCTCAGAAGTGAGGTCATTAAGATCGATGATTCCGAAATCCTCCTGAAAGAACTTGAGTTGCCTGGCCACTTTCCCCGAAGGTGTTACCGCCAGCGAACCTCCTTCAAATAGAAGTTCAGTTTGTCCTCCTACCTGGTTGCAATAGAGCACAGGGAGGCCATACCGGGTAGCCTTTCCGGTGAAAATAGATTGCTTTACCTCCATTTTCCCGTGTGCAAAAGGGGAAGCAGCCAGATTAATGATCACCTCGGGTTCTGATTCCATCAGACTCTCCAATGGGTTTGTTTTGTAGAGCCGACTTCGCGAGAACTCATTTTCAAAGGGTTGCTCATCCCATAGATCTTCGCAAATGGTTACAGCCAGTCGTTTCCCTTTGAATTCCAACACCCTGAATTCGCTGTTTGGCTCAAAATATCTGTACTCATCAAATATGTCGTAAGTGGGCAACAGGGTTTTGCGAAATACCTGTTTTATACGTCCATCATTTAAAAAATAGACAGAATTAAATAATAGTTTTCCCTCTTTGTGAGGATTGAACTCAGGTCCTCCCACAAGAATGCCCATTTCGGGACCCGTAATTCTGGCCAGCTTTTCAATATGGAGGTTGCAGGAGGAAATAAAATCTTTTCTCTCAAGAAGGTCAAGAGGTGGATAACCACAGATGGAGAGTTCAGAAAAGACCACAAGATCGGCACCTCCTGATGTAGCCTTCTGAACAGCATCCTCCATTTTGGACAGGTTGCCCTGGAAATCTCCGATGTAATAGTTAAGTTGTGCTAATGCAATTTTCATGATTCTCAGAAAAGAACTCCCAGGTGAATAGATATGGCTTTAACCGTGATTGTGGCATCGTCGTTGTTGGTTACATCGGTCAGCCCGGACGTCCATCGAACTCCACCTATGAGGGCTGTGCGGCCCCCCAATCGATACTCAAGACCTATTCCCGCATTATAACCCAGGTTGAAGACATGAACACTCTCACGAATATTTTCCTTATCGTATGCTCCATCATCTGAGGTGGCCATAGCCCCAAGATTGATCATGGGATTAAACCCTAACTGCAAAAAAAAGGTTACATATCCTAATTCCTCAGTTTTTAACTTGATTCCCAGGGGTATATCAAGGTATTGAAGCCTCTGTTTTACCGTTTGTCCGGGTTCGAACCACAGGGTATCCCCTTTGGAAACAAAACTTGTGGAGTCGGTATAAAATAGGTTGCCCCCCAGGTTATTTACTCCAAAACCCAGAATAAAAGCATAGTTCTTATCAAAGTAACGGTCCATTTGAAGTCCATACTGAGCCTGAAAAACAGATCCACTGTTTTGTATATGATTCTCATCAGAACGAAACCAGGCAAATTGAGGATCCACATGTACACTAAATTTTGTGACCCCTTGTCCGCTCAAAGCAATGCTTGCGCCCAACAATAAGATAGAAGCTAATATTCGCGTCATATTTTTTACATTTGTCTATCCAGATCAGAGTTCAAATTTAACTATAATGATGATACGTATTCAACGGAAGATCGTTTTTCTGATATGCATTTCACTAATGTTTGCCGGATGTCAAAACAATCGCTTGAATGTGGATATTTCGAATATTGAGATAAATGTGAAGCTGGAACGATTTGATCGTTCACTTTTCGAAATAGATCCCGATTCCATAAACCAGGCCATTGGAGTCCTTTATTCGACCTATGGAGATTTTTTTGATGTCTTTAATGTGCATGTAATTCAAATTGGACAGGCATCCTCCAGGCATTATGCATCTTATCTCTCCATGTTTATTAACGATCCCACCAACAGAGAGGTCTATGATTATACCAACCAGCTGTATTCTTCAACCGAGGCTATAGACCAAGAGCTGACGGAAGGATTTAAGCACTATCTGTACCACTATCCCGATTCCACAGCACCCAGGGTGATTGCTTATGTGAGCAGGTTCAATCAGGGATTATTAACTGTGGGAAATTTTGTGGGCGTAGGATTGGACCAGTACCTGGGAGCCGAATGTAAATATTACGATCAGATGGGTACCCCCAGGTACCTTCTTAACAATAAGCGAAGAGAGAGGATTCCGGTGGATGTGATGCATGCATATGCCACCAGGCTCTATCCCTATAACGATTCACTGGACAATGTTCTATCCAGAATGATTCACCATGGACAGATGCTCTACTTTGTGGATGCCATGCTCCCCGATTTTGAGGAGGCTTTAAAGGCAGGTTTCAATGCCGAGCAGATGAAATGGTGCAGGAACAATGAGGAGCAGATGTGGACCCACCTGGTTGAGGAGAAACTACTCTTCTCAAGCGATCCCCTGGATATACGGAAGCTGATAGAAGATGCACCCCATACAAGTTATTTTACCACCGAGTCGCCAGGAAGGGCTGCTGTTTGGCAGGGTTGGCAGATCGTTCGGGATTTTGCACATAGAAATCCGGATATTTCCCTTCACCAGGTGATGTCTCAAAGAGATTACCAGGAGGTTCTCAGGTTATCGCAATACAATCCTTAAAGCTCAGGAGTAGTTTTTCCCCGAGCCAGGGATGCAAATACACCCAGGATACAGAGAACCACAAAGATCAGAAAAGTGGTTCTCATACTGGCCATAAATCCGGCGGAGTGGTGCGTTGAAATTGCTTCGTTCCCAATGTAGAGTTGCAGGATCAGGGTGGCCACTCCCATGCTGATCATCTGTCCTGTCAATCGCATGGTACCCACAGTGGCTGAAGCAATGCCAAGGTATTTTTTATCCACCGATCCCATAATGGCATTGGTATTGGGCGAAGAGAACATTCCAAAACCAAATCACACAATGGCAAGATTCA
>RCNC010000396.1_pt1 | contig 27904 bp, 26 predicted proteins | sample 2041301 | NCBI WGS metagenome assembly RCNC01 (sample SAMN09708231, study PRJNA481090) | Marine sediment metagenome, whole genome shotgun sequencing project. | biome: marine sediment; feature: ocean; material: sediment; isolation source: Sewage treatment plant 13A marine sediment (STP13A) ... | reverse complement strand
TGCGGTATTGAAGGCTTCGATTTCGATATCCGCCTGCAACTGGGTGCAGGCGCCTATGTCTGTGGCGAAGAAACCGCCATGCTGAATTCGCTGGAAGGCAAACGTGGCGAACCCCGCAATAAACGGTTTTTCCCGACTGAGCGGGGCTATATGCAAAAGCCTACCGTGATCAACAACGTCGAAACGTTCTGCGCCGCTGCCCGCATTATCCAGCTGGGCGCGGATCATTACCTTCAAACCGGCACACCCGCCTCCCCGGGAACCAAACTGCTGAGCGTCTCGGGTGACTGCCGCCTGCCTGGCATTTATGAGATCGAGTGGGGCACCACGGTGCGGGAGATCCTGGAGCAATGCGAAGCCGACCGGCCCTATTTCATCCAGGTCAGCGGTCCTTCGGGTGAGTGCATCTCCATGGATGAGGCCGACCGCGCCATTTCCATGGACGACCTGATCAGCGAAGGCTCGATCATGATATTCAGCCGGTCGCGCGATATCCTGGACATCCTCAGAAACTACAATCGGTTCTTCAAACACGAGTCCTGCGGCCTGTGCACCCCCTGCCGGGCAGGAAATTTCATTCTCGAGAAGAAACTGGCGCTGTTCGCGGACCATCTGGCGCTTCAATCCGATATTGATGACGTCCAGTCGTGGGGAAAAATCATGAAATTGACCTGTCGGTGCGGGCTGGGCAAAACGGCGCCCAATGCCCTGCTGATGGCCCAGTCCAAGTTTCCCGAGTACTTCGAAACCATCGTGAACGCAAATCCGGAGCGCCTCAGCAAAGGCTTCAGCCTTAAAGAGGCCGTCCGCGAATACGATCGCTTCAGTAGTTAACCCAGGTTGAGTATTCACCCATGAGCAAAGCAAAAAAGAAGTCTAACCGACAAGCTGGCAAAGCAGCCATTAAAGCACCCAACCTCGTAACCCTTACCATTGACGGAAAGGAAATCGAGGCTGAAGCCGGGCGCAACCTGGTGCAGGTCGCCAACGAAAATGGCATCTTCATTCCCAGCCTGTGTTACTTCGAAAATATTGAGCCGCCCCTTGGCACCTGCAGAGTCTGCACCTGTAAAGTCAACGGGGCAGCAGGTCCGGCCTGCACCGAGTCCGTGAAAGACGGGATGGTGGTCGAGACCAACACCGACGAACTGAACGACGCCCGCAAGGCTATCGTCGAAATGATGTTCTCTGAAGGAAACCACTTCTGTCCGGGCTGCCAGAAAAGCGGTGACTGCGACCTGCAGCACATGGGCTATGAAATGGGTCTGACTCAATCCCGTTTCCCGCATGTCTTCAAGGACCGGCTGATTGATTTCAACCCCAGGCGCATGATCATGGAGCACAACCGCTGCATCAAGTGTCTGCGTTGTGTGAAAGAGGTGTTCTCGGACGACGGCAAAGCGGTATTTTCATTCCGTTACCGCGGCAACGAGACCCGGGTTGGCATCGACTACGGGGAAGAGGCCAAGCTCAGTGAGCAACAGGCAATCGACGCCATGAACCTGTGCCCAACCGGCGCCATCATGGTGCGGGGTGAAGGCAGGGCCAGGCCATTTGGCGCCAGGCGTTTCGATATGCAATCAATGCAGGAGAAAGTTCTAGAGGTAGACCCTGAAATCACCCTGCCTGCTGAAAAGAAATCCATCGCAACCATCTCGCTGGCCGGCTGCTTTGGCTGCCATATGTCGCTGCTGGATATCGACCTGAAACTGCTCGACCTGGTCGATATCGTCGAGCTGAACAAATCACCTCTGAACGATATCAAGGAGTTCACCAAGCAGTGTGACATCGGCCTGATAGAAGGCGGCTGTTGTAACACTGATAACGTTGAGGTGCTGAGGGAGTTCCGGCGCAAGTGCGATGTGCTGGTTGCTTTCGGCGAGTGTGCCATCTGGGGCGGTGTGCCATCGATGCGCAATACGATCCCCCTCAGTGAGTGTCTCGAGGAGGCTTACCTCAACAGTACGACCTCCATGCCGGACGAGTGCGTGGTCCCCTACCACGAGGATCTGCCAAAGATTCTTGACAAAGTCTATGCCTGCAGCGAAATCGTTCACATCGACCATTTCATCCCCGGCTGCCCACCGGATGCCAACCATATCTGGAAATCCGTGCTGAGCCTGGTGGCTGGCAAACCGCTCTCTATCCTCTATTCTGAATTCAAATATGACTAGGCTATGAACACATCAACTAGAAAAATCACGATTGATCCCGTCACCCGGGTTGAAGGCCATGGACGCGTTACCGTCCAGATGGATGAACAGGGCAAAGTGCAACAGGCCCGTTTCCACATTGTCGAGTTCCGGGGGTTTGAACGCTTTATCCAGGGTCACCCGTACTGGGAAGCTCCGCTCCTGGTACAACGCCTGTGCGGCATCTGCCCGGTTAGTCATCACCTGGCCGCTGCCAAGGCCATTGACCAGGTCTATGGCGTCGATCCGCAGGACCTGCACCCCACCGCGACCAAGATCCGTCGATTACTGCATCTCGCCCAGGTTTTTCAGTCCCATGCACTGCATTTCTTCTACCTGGCCTCTCCAGACCTCCTGTTTGGCATGGATGCACCGGTTGAGAAACGCTCGGTTGCTGCTGTCGCAATGGAGTACGGCGACCTGGCTCGCAAGGGTATCCAGATGAGGCAGTTCGGGCAGGAGTTAATCAAGGCACTGGCCGGCAAGAAAATCCATGGCATCACCGCTGTCCCGGGCGGCGTGCACAAAACGTTTTTTCCACACGAGCGGGAATATTTTCTTTCTGACGAAGGTGTGCCCTCTGTCGACACCATGATCAAGTGGTCACAGGAAGTGATCAGTTTCATCAAGGACTACCACGACAAGAATTTCAGCTGGCTGGATACTTTCGCCAGTTATCCCTCCGGCCACCTGGGCCTGGTCGATAAAACCGGCGGCCTGGAGTTTTACGACGGAATGATGCGGGCCATCGATAGCCACGGTGAAATCACCCTCAATGACGTACACAGTGACAACTACCTGAAGTACTTCGGTGAGGGCGTGGAAAAATGGTCCTATATGAAGTTTCCGTTCCTGCGGCACCTCGGCCGGGAGAATGGCTGGAACCGCGTAGGCCCGCTGGCCCGCCTGAATGTCTGTGATCACATTTCAACCCCGCTGGCCAATGCAGAGCTGCGCGAATTCAAGGCGTACACCAACGGTAAGCCCAACAACCACACCATGCACACGCACTGGGCACGGCTGATAGAAGTTCTGCACTGTGCCGAAGCCATCAAGGAACTGCTGAATGACCCGGTCATCCTCGATGAAGTTGAGCGCCCTGCGGTCAACCGCCGTCCAGAGGGTATCGGCATCATCGAGGCGCCCAGAGGCACGCTGATCCATCACTACCAGGTCGATGAAAAGGGCAGCATTACCAAGTGCAACCTGATTGTCTCGACCACGCACAACAACGAACCCATGAATCGGGCGGTACAGTGGGTGGCCCAGAACGTACTGGATCAGCAGGAAGAGATTACCGAGGGCATGCTCAACCAGGTGGAGGTGGCGATCCGCGCCTATGATCCCTGCCTGAGCTGCGCGACCCACTCGATGGGTCAGATGCCGCTGATCCTGACCGTGTTGGATGCCGGCGGTAACGTGATCGCCGAGCACAGAAAAGACGCCACTTGAGCGATGGGCTTCTGGTTTTCGGCATTGGCAACAGCGGCCGCTGTGACGACGGGCTGGGCTGGGCATTTCTTGACCGCATTCAAACCGAAGCGGGGTTCGGTGACGCCATAGAATACCGTTATCAGCTTCAGGTCGAGGACGCTGCCCTGGCCAGCCGTGCAAAGCAGATCATTTTCGTTGACTCGTACAATGGAACGCTGCCCGGTGGCTTCGCATGGAAACCCTGCAAGCCTTCGCAGGATTTTGAATTTACCACGCACGTGCTGCCGCCGCGGGCCGTCATGCATTTTTGCCAGGATTTGTATGGCAAAACACCCCGGGCGGACCTGCTGATGATCCAGGGCACCTCCTGGGGCCTGGGTGTGGGATTGTCACCCGAAGCGGTTAATCACCTGGAGGATGCACTGGAGTTTTTCAGGAAGGAAGTACTGCCGGGCCTCAGTCGGAACGAAACAACACCGGCTCGATAGCCATCACCGTCAGCGGATGGTAGCCATGCCGTTGTTTGGCAAAAATGTCCCGCGCCAACGCTTCGTCCTGACCGTTTTCAACCAAAGCCCTGTAGACAGGCTTGATCAGCTTGGTGCGGCCATAACGCCCCAGGTAAGCCTCCATCGCCGGGTAGGCTGGCTTAAACCGCCTTGAGAAACCAGACCACCGCTTGCGGGCTCCAGTTCGCCACAGGCAGCTCTGAAGCGGGCAACTCACCTATCGACCAGGCGGCCACCATGTCCGTGACGCGATCGAGGTTCACGGAAGTTGGTACGGTTACGTTCGGTGGTAAACCGGGCTGATATAGCCACTCCTCGACCTGGGCTCTTGAATACACCCCCGGGTGCTTTTTAAGCAGCTCTTCGTCGATATGCTGCAGAAACTGTTCGGTACTGATGGCCTGAAAGGCAAATCGGTCAAAATACGCTGTCATGAATGCATCAAATACCTCTCGCCCGTAGATGGCTTCCAGATGTTCCAGCATCAACTGTCCCTTCGCGTACTGCATGCCCTGCTGACCTTCATCCGGATTACCGGTTTCAAACACCGGCGCCAGCGCCTGCATTTCCAGCGGGACGGTCTCCAGGTCTTCCAGCAATGACCGGTACATCAGCAGTCGTTCCTCATCGGCCCGCTGCTTGCCATAGAGTACTTCCATCAGGCGTGCTTCGAGGTAAGACGTGGTGCCTTCATTCAGCCAGATGTCCCGCCAGGTAAGGTTGCTGACCAGGTTCCCGGACCAGGAGTGCGCCAGTTCATGAGCAATCAGGGAGACCAGGCTACGGTCTCCAGCCAACACGCTGGGCGTGATGAATGAAAGCCGGGGGTTCTCCATCCCGCCGAAAGGGAAACTGGGGGGAAGTACCAATAAATCGTACCGATCCCAGCGATACGGGCCGTACAGTTCCTCAGTCTGATCCAGCATGGCCTGGGTATCCGCAAACTCCCAGGCGGCGGCGGGCAGAATTTCAGGCTCAGCGTAAACCCCCGTGGATGGCCCGAATGGCTCAAAAAAGAGGTTGCCCACGGCCAAAGCTAACAGGTAGGACGGTATAGGCTGGGGCATGTTGAACCGGTACTCACCGTTACGCAAAGCATCGGGATCATTGTCCGCGCTCATTACTGCCAGCAAGTCTGGCGGTGTGTGGATCGTTGCCTCGTAAGTCATGCGGATGGAAGGTGAATCCTGCAGCGGAACCCAGCTGCGCGCGTGGATGGATTGCGACTGCGTAAACATGAACGGGTGTTGTCCACCGGCCGTCATGTCGGCGGGCAGCCACATGATGGCCGAAGCCTGGGGCCCGGTTGTGTACTCGATACTGAGCTGGAACCCGCCATCAAGGTTGATTTCCGGTGGCAACCCGATGACCAAAGCCTCGCCCTTCACCGGATCGGTCTGTCCCAGCTCAAATTCCAGGCCGACAGGTTCCAGGCCCGACCGCTGGAGATTCACCGATTCGATCTTCAGCCCACGGCTATCCAGAACCAGGGTTTGCGCTTGTGGATCAAGCCGCTCCATATGATGGATGACACTGCCCCGCAACTGCTGCCGATCGAAATCTACCGTTAATTCAAGCTCCAGGTGGCGGCTCACAAAGGCGCGTGTGTTAGCAAAGGTGAAGTAGTCGCGGGATAGATCGTGAGCTTCTGCCGCGGCCAGCGAAGGTGCCTGCCGGTCGCATGCCGCTAAAGCGAAGACGAGAATAAACGTGAGGCTGACCCTTGAAAACATCGACTCGTTTCCGGCAAATTGCTCATGATACCTGATCGGATTGGACCCCAAGTCCCCTATAATGGAACGATGTCTGCTTCACGGAAAAAATCCGGCTGGAATATCCTTCCGCCCGTTACCATTGCAGCGGAAAAGCGCCTGGAACACGTCCGCTACTGCAGTGATTTCGCCGTCAATCAACTGGACCGCTACCCTGCCTGGCTGGAAGGCCTTGATGAGCCAAGCCCGCCGGACGTTCGACGCTTGTCCGCTGCCTGCCGTGAACATGGGCTGGAGCCCGGCCTGCGGAGGTTTCGCAATCACGAAATGCTGCATATCATTTGGCGTGACCTGTGCGGCCTGGCAACGCTGGCCGAGACTTTTGCCAACCTGACCTCGCTGGCAGAGATCTGCCTGCAGTTTGCACTGGAAGAACACCACCGGCGCCTGCAGGAAAAACACGGCAGCCCGCGCGGGGTCGACGGCAGTCCGCAACGGATGTTCGTGATCGGCCTGGGGAAATTCGGAGGTGGAGAACTCAACCTGTCTTCGGATATCGATATTATTTTCTGCTATCCGCAAACGGGCAACTGCGACGGCCGCCGCAGCATGGCCAATGAGCAGTTCTTTACCCGCCTGGCGCGCGGGGTGATCTCCAGCCTGTCGGCGCTCACCGGCGACGGCTTCTGTTTCCGGGTTGATACACGGCTGAGGCCATTCGGTGATTCCGGGCCGCTGACCTCCAGCCTCGCTTCACTCGAACAGTACTACCAACGCGAAGGGCGAGACTGGGAGCGGTACGCATTGATCAAGGCCCGGCCGGTGGCCGGCGATCTCGAAGCCGGGGCGCGGTTTGTTGAGGACATCCGGCCTTTCGTTTACCGGCGCTATATCGACTACAGTTCCGTTGAGGCACTGCAGGAAATGCATTCGAATGTTCGTGATGACGCCAGGCGTAAAGACCGAATGGACGACATCAAGCGCGGACCCGGCGGAATCCGTGAGATCGAGTTTCTTGTCCAGTGTTTCCAGATATTACGCGGCGGGCGGGAAACCAGTCTGCAGACCCCCTCTCTGGATGGAGCGCTGCACGAAATTTCCAACCTGAGCTTACTCGATGAATCGATCGTTACCGAAATCCGCCATGACTATACCTTTCTGCGCCTGCTGGAAAATCGGATCCAGGCGCTGCGGGATCAGCAGACACACCGCGTTCCGCCAGGCGAAGACCGGGTTCGTGTCGCCACCGCAATGTATGAGGATGATGTGGAGTCATTGGAAGAGAGCCTGGCCAGAACCCGTAAACGGGTCAGTACGCGCTTTCAGGACATCTTTCCCTCTCAACCGGAACGCAGCGCCGATCGAAAGTGGGCTGAAGTCTGGCGTAGCCTTCATGCCAACCGGCAGGACATTGAAGAGCCGGCAATGCCGGCAGATAACAGTCCTCTGATCTTATTCGTGCGGCGATTAGAACGGGTGGCCCTGAGCCACCGGGCACGCAGCCGGCTTGATCGCTTCATGCCCGAGTTGCTGGAGCGCCTGGATCAAAAGTCATTGGATGATGATGCGCTACACCGTATTTTCGACCTGCTGCTGGCTATCTGCCGCCGGAGCGCCTACCTGGTATTGCTGGAACAAAACCCGAAAGCCCTGGACCGCATGCTCGAACTGTTTGAACGCAGCGCGTGGGTTGCCGACAAAGTTATCCGTTTTCCCGCCCTGCTGGATGAGTTGATCGACCCGGTACTGGGCAGGCAGATCCCGGACGCCGAGAGTTTGTCCGCCAGTATCAATCGCATTCTCGCCGCCTCGCAGGGAACCGAAACGGTACTGGAGGGTTTGAATTACCTCAAGCTGGCGACCGAACTGCGCATTGCCGTGGGCCAAATGAAAGGAACCGTAGAAAGCGAGGACGCACAAAGCGCCCTGTCCGATCTCGCTGCCGCATTGCTCGACGGTATCCTGGATGTGGCCGGCCGCGAGATTCAGACGCGCCATGGCACCTTTACCGCAGACAGCCGGCAGCCCGCCGGAATGGGCATCATTGGTTATGGCTCGCTGGGCGCCCGCGAGCTGGGTTACGGCTCCGATCTGGACATCGTATTTCTGTTTGAATCCGGTAGCGACCTGTCAGACGGGCCCAGACCATTACCGCCGGAGCGCTACTTTGCACGCCTGGCTCAGCGGGCTCTCAGTTTCCTGACGGTCATGACCCCCTCCGGCCGGCTTTACGAGGTGGACACCCGCCTGCGACCAAACGGGCGGGCAGGCGCACTGGTCAGTAGCATCACATCGTTCCACGATTACCAACTTAAGGAGGCCTGGACCTGGGAATTGCAGGCTTTGACCAGGGCACGCTTTGTTGCAGGCAACCCGGCGCTATCTGCACACTTCAACCGTACGCGCCTGGAGGTCCTGTGCCAGCAGCGTGATGAGGCTAAACTGGCCACAGAACTGCTCGAAATGCGGCGCAAGATGAACCGGGAACACACCAGCGCCAGCCTGGCCTCGCCCAAGCATCTGCCTGGCGGTTTAATCGACATTGAATTCGTCGCCCAACTGGGCGTACTGGCCTCGGCACGGCTGTATCCCCGCGTGCTTCATTCAACCGGAACTCTGTCACAGCTGAACGACTTGATGTCGCTAGGCTGGCTGACCGTGGATGAGAACCGCATATTGCAGGAAATAACCCACAACCTCCGACAACAGCGCATGATGGCATCACTGGTGGAGGCAGATTCCACCCAACGGCCGGATACCGACGAATCGGCCGCAATTTTCAAACGCAAAATGGGAGAATCTTCGCGTCCTGTGCCGTAAACTACGCGGATGTATTCATCGCATCACACAGAACCCCGGGAGCAATCAACGTGACACATCCCACCGACGCATCCGATTCCGGCCTGGAGAATGCCAACACGCGGCAGGAATACGAAGTCAGCCGGCAAGACCTGCCGCTATCCTGTCCAACGCAGGAACAGAAACTCTGGAACTCCCATCCCAGGGTATACCTGCCGATAGAGGAAACCGGAACCGCGGTCTGCCCTTACTGCAGCACCCTTTACCGGCTGGTTGACTAAGGCGGGCCTGCCGCTTTGCATATCGTCCAGGCATTAGTCTCTCTCAACCTGGGCGGCTCTGAACTGGTTGCCGTTGAGCTGAGTGAGTTCGCAGCGGCCGCCGGCCACCAGGTAACCGTCATCGCAGCAGATGGCCCACTGGGAGACCGCACCCGCGCATGCGGAGCTTCCGTTCTTGATTGGCCAATCGGCAAAAAGCGCCTCTCTACGCTTCGTTATATCACCCGGCTGCGGGAATGGCTGGTGAGCGAACAACCTGACGTCTTGCATGTGCATTCACGCCTGCCGGCCTGGATATGCCACCGGGCCATGCGTGGGCTCAAGCCATCGCAGCGGCCTGCATACATCACCAGCATGCATGGTCACTATTCCGTCAGCCGCTACAGCGCCGTAATGGCCGGTGGTGACCGTGTCATCGCCGTATCTGATCACATCCGCGACTATACGCTGGACAATTACTCCACTGTCGATCCTGCCCGGGTCATTACCGTACATGGCGGAATCAGTCACCAGGCGTTTCCTTTTGGCTACCAGCCGGATCCTGCCTGGCGCAAGCAAAGCCTCAGCGATTTCCCCGAGTTAGCCAATAAACGTCTGGTCTGTCTGCCTGGCCGGCTGTCCCGCTACAAGGGCCACAGCGATTTCATCGAGCTGGTGGCCGGGTTGCAACCAGACGTTCCTGACATCCACGGTATCGTAGTCGGTAAAGCCAAGCCGGGCTCTCGTTACCGGGATGAACTGGAGGGCCTGGCCGAACGCTACGGCGTGCTCGACCGCATCACCTTCACCGGTGCCCGGCTGGACATCAGGGACTGGATGGCGGCCTCAGAAATCGTCTATAGCCTGTGTAGTGACCCGCCGGAAGCGTTTGGCCGCACGGTTCCCGAAGCATTACACCTGGGAGTGCCGGTCATTGGCTGGAACCACGGCGGGGTTCAGGAAACACTCGAAGTGCTATTTCCGGATGGCGCGGTATCCCCGGGTGACCGGGGCGAATTACTGGAACGTAGCCTCGATTTTCTGAAGCGGCCGCCGGCGGTTGCGGACAACCCGGCTTTTGGACTCACCGAATCGATGGAGAAAACCCTGGCTGTCTATCAATCTGCACAGTTGGAAAGAAACCCATGATGCTGTTAATGAAACGCCTTCAAACCGAGTGGGCCAGCTGGCTCGCTGTTGCTTTCATCGCCCTGCTGCCATTTGGCCGCCTGTCGGAAGTGCCGCTGTCCATATTCGCCATCTCGCTGGCATTCCTGGCGAAAACACCCGAAAACCGGATACTTATCCGTTCTGCAGCCCGTTTCATCCTCCCTTTGTTCCTGTGTTTCTGGATTCCAATCATCCTGTCGAGTTTTGACTCCTTTTACCCGGAAAAAAGCTGGTCCCAAAGCCTGGTGTCACTGCGCTTCCTGGCGGCGGGGCTGGCCATGTCTGTTTTGCTCAACGCCGCTTCCGCCCGCGAGCGCGTCCTGCGCTGGACCGCCTGGTTACTGTTGTTCTGGGCGGCAGACGCGTTCATCCAGTTGCTCTTCGGACAGGACCTGTTCGGTATCGCCATGCATCCGGACCGGCTCAATGCGCTGTTCATAAAGAAATACCAGTTCTTCGGCCCGACCCTGGCCATGTTATCGCCCCTGGTACTTGAACACGCACGACGCGAATGGCGGCCCTTGGCCTGGGCAGTTTCCTTTGCGCTGATCCTGGGTGCAGTGATGATCGCCGGAATGCGGGCCGGCTGGCTGACCATGGCGCTGGTCCTTGCTACATACATGGTGCTGATGCTGAAACGCGAAAACCGGGAATTACGCCGAACCATTTTCACGATCCCGGCCCTGGCCATCATCGTGCTGGCAATCAGCTATTTTGCCTCACCCCTTTTTCAGGAGCGGGTTAACGTTATCCGTGACCTCACCAGCGGCGCAGAAATAACCACCGATGCCTCTTCACTGGAGCGGGTGCATATCTTTACCACCGCACTGAACATGTACCAGGCACATCCCATCAACGGTGTCGGCGTCCGGGCCTTTCCCAGGGCGTACATGGAATACGCTGAACCCGATGACATTCACATCCGCAAATCCGGCGGTAAGTCCGGAGCAACTCATGCCCACAATGTGGTTTTGGAAGTCATGTCGGATACCGGCACGATCGGTTTGCTCGGGCTACTATGCGCGATGGGGTTCCTGTGGGTTCATTACAGAAGGACCTCACCGGCCGAGCACCAGGAAGCCTTTCCTTTCACACTCGCGGTCGTTCTCATCCTGTTCCCGCTGAATTCCCATTTCGCCATTTATGGAACCTATACTTCGTCGCTGATCTGGTTCCTGATCGGGCTGTGGGGCGCATCCTGCCGTCTCAGATCAGGGACCGGAGCACGGCAGCCGTAATCAACGCAATCGTCAATACGAAGAAAACGCGAATAACATTCTTCATTTTTATGTCACCTCAGCGCGTATTGTCCCTGTTGTCGGGCCGCTAACCAAGGGCCGGTGATATAATTCGCCTCCAGATGCGCGCGCTTTACTCCTTCCTGCTCTACCTGCTCACGCCGTTGGTGTTGTTACACCTGCTCTTTCGCGGTATACGCAGCAGCGGTTACCTGCAACGCTGGCCGGAACGGTTCGGCTTTTTTGAACCCCCTGAAGAAACCGGTGGCATCGTTGTACACGCCGTTTCCATGGGAGAAGTAAACGCCGCCAGCAGTTTGATCCGGGAACTGGCCCGGCGCTACCCGGAATATCCTCTTTGCCTGACCACGATGACCCCCACCGGCTCGGACCGGGTGCGCGAATTATTCGGTGCGACGGCTTTTCACGTCTATGCACCGCTTGATCTGCCGGGCGCGGTAAAGCGCTTCTATGATCGTGTCCAGCCCCGCCTGGTGGTCATCATGGAAACAGAAATCTGGCCGAACCTGTACCACCAGGCATCGTTTCGTGATATTCCCATCCTGATCGCTAACGCACGAATTTCTGACACCTCTTTCGGCCGCTACCAGCGCCTGAAGAAATTCATCGCACCCGCGCTGCGGAACGTGTCTCAGATTGGCGCACAAAGTGCCCGGGATGCCGAACGACTGGCCGAGCTGGGAGCACACAGGGGTCGCTTACAGCTGACCGGAAACCTCAAATTTGACGTCAAACTGCCGCCAAGTCTGGTGGAACAGGGCGATTCGATTCGCATGGCGTGGGGGACCGACCGGCTGGTGCTTCTCGCTGGTAGCACTCACGAGGGCGATGAAGGACCGGTACTCGAAGCGTTCAAGCAAACTTTAAAGTCTTTTCCGAATGCGCTGCTGGTGCTGGTGCCGCGCCACCCCGAGCGCTTCGGGCGCGCAGCGCAACTGGCCCTGGCAACCGGGTTACAGGTCTCAACACGTAGCGAGGGCATCAGTTGCCCGCGTAGTACACAGTGCTTTGTAATTGACACGATGGGAGAGCTGGCACGCTACTACGCGGCCTGTGACGTAGCCTTTGTCGGCGGTAGCCTGGATAAAACCGGTGGCCACAATGTGCTGGAGCCCGCCGCTCTGTGCAAACCCGTGATCGTCGGGCCGCACACCTTCAACTTCGAAGACATTACGCGTCAGTTGATAGACCAGCAGGGGGCCATGAGGGTACAGAATAGTTCTGAACTGGAAGAAGCTGTCCGGGTTCTGTTCTCAGAACCCGAAACCCGGGACCGGATGGGCCGCAACGGCCTGAAACTGGTCAAGAGCGGTCAGGGCGCCCTGGACCGCACGTTGGATCTTGTCGAACAGTTGCTTACTCGAGCAGCTGATTAACTACCTTAAGGTCTTCGCCGTTCAACAAACCCGCCACGCTTTTAAGCCGCAGGTGGTTGATGATGTAAGCATGCCGGGCAACTGAATTGTCACGCTGTGCCTGGTATTTGCGCTGTTCAGCAATCAAAACATCAACGATGGTACGTGTACCAACTTCGAACCCGGCCTGGGTGGCCTCCAAAGCGCTTTCCGCTGAAATGCTGGCCTGTCGAAAGGCCTGAACTTCCTGGATACCGGCTATGATGGCGCGGTAGGCATCCTGTGTCCGACGAATCACACCGCGCTGCACGTCATCAAGGTCCTGGCCGGTAGCATCCAGCAAGTACCTGGCCTGACGCGTTTGGGCTGTCACCCGACCACCCTGATAAATCGGAATGTCCAGTATCAGGCCGACCCTGAAGTCATCAACCTTCAGACTGCTGTTGAATTGCACGTCATTAATGGGATCCCGAAAAGTGTATTCATTGTTCTTGAACTGGTCATAGGATGCGAACAGATCCAGCGTTGGGTAGTGTCCGGACCGAGCCAGCCTCATATTGGCGTCTGCAACCTCTACCCCGGCCTTGCTGGCAAGCACAGCAGGGTTGGTCTGCAGGGAAATATCCACCCAGTCATCAACATTGACAGGATCCGGCTCCACCAACGGCAGCACATCCTGTAATGCATCGTATTCCTCGAAATACTCTCCCGTGAGCTCTCTCAGGGCCTCTTTGGCATCGGCCAGGTTATTGCGGGCCACAATCGCGCGGGCTCGTGCGTTATCGTACGTCGCGCGGGCTTCATGCACATCGGTAACGGCTGTCAGGCCCACCTCGAAACGCTGCTCCGCCTGTTCGAATTGACGCTTGAATGCTTTTTCTTCCGCTTCGGCAAAAATCACACCGTCCGTGAACGTCAACACGATGAAATAGCCTTCAGAAACACGCAGGAGGAAGTCCTGGTAAGCAATCGAATAAATCGCACTTGCCTGGGTAATCTGGCCGCGGGCTATATCGAGTGATTCATAGTTTGCCTGGCGATACAGGCTCTGGCGTAAATCAATACCATAATTCGTGTTATCGACATCCGAGTCCGGAATATCCTGACCGGGAATTTTCGTTTTACTGTTACCCCAGGTCCAGGAACCGCCTGCACCGAGCTGTGGAAGCAGGTTCGCCCGGGCGATAGCTTTATTTTCTCCGGTTGCTTCGCGCCTGAAATCAGCGGCGCGCAATCTGGGGTCACTTTTCAGAGCCAGATCATGAACGCCAACGAGATCAACGGCCATCGCCGTTGATGAAATCAGTAGTCCGGCGCTGACCAGACAATGTAGTTTGAATTTATTCAACATAAAAAACTCCAAAAACTTAAAATTCGAACTGGGGCGGCCGCTCCGCGTTAACCAGTCTGGCCAGATCTGTTTCCAGCAGGCTCTCTTCCGACCACTGGGTGGCATCCAGCCGGGTCAGCAAACGAGCCTCCATGGCCGGTGAATCGCCCGTTACAACAAACAACCGGCCACCTGGATTGACCCAGCCCTTAAATTGTTCCGGAACCACCGGAACAGATCCGGTCACCACAACCACGTCATGCGCCTGCTCCGGCTGCCAGCCACTCATTACGTCACCGACAAAGAGCTCTACATTCGTGATTTTCTTGTCCTGCAATTGCCTGACTGCCTCGAGGTGCAGTTCCTCGAAAATTTCTACGCTGACCACGTGCTTTGAGAGTGCTGCCAGGCAGGCGGTAACAAAACCGCTGCCGGTGCCGATCTCCAGGACAGTCTCATCCTCGCGCAGCTCGAGTGCTTGCAACATCCTGGCCTCTATCTTGGGCCGCATCATGAATTGGCCACACTCCAGTGGGACAGCGATATCTGCGAACGCCAGCTTCCGGTAGCGGACCGGAACAAAGTCCTCGCGCTGTACTTTTTCCAGAAGTGCCAGTACTTTGCTGTCCAGCACCTGCCATGGGCGAATCTGCTGCTCGACCATATTGAAACGTGCTTCTTCAAAATTCATATTTGTGCTCCGGCTGCAAGCCTTTCGATGTTCCTATAATAAACAGCCAAGGGTAAGCCTTCAGCGAAAATGCATCAAGAGAAAGAGTGCGCATTCATGACTGAGTAATTAAGTGCCATTAGTCACAGCCCGGCGGTTGCGCAACTGCGTAGCCTCACGTTATTGTGCAGGGTCTTTGAACACATTTTACTTATTTGGGTACCGAAAAGATTTTGCAAGCATTCCCCCACAATTCCGGTCATGAACACTGAAGCCGGCCGTCAGGCAAAATTTAATCAGCTGGCTGAAGCATATGGCGCTGATCTGTATCGCTACGCCATGTGGATTTGCGGTAACGACGCCCTGGCCAAGGATTTGGTCCAGGAAACGTTCCTGCGAGCGTGGAAGGCACTGGATCGATTGAAGGATATCAAAGCAGCCAAGAGTTGGATGATTACCATCCTGCGGCGTGAATACGCACGCACCTTCGAGCGCAAAGTGCCCAAGTTCACGGACGTGGAAACCGTTGTCGTTACGGAAGACAGTGAGCTGGAGCCCGAAGATCGGACCGAGGTCAAATTGCTACGTGAGAGCATCCTGACCCTGGCACCAAAATATCGGGAGCCGCTGATGATGCAGGTTGTGCTGGGTTACAGTTGCCAGGAAATTTCCGAGGCACTGGACATCAGCAAAAGTGCAGTGATGACACAATTGTTCCGGGCTCGTGAGCAATTGAAATCAAAGCTGCAAAAAGATGGAGTTACTGGCAATGTCCATGAACTTTTCTGAGTTCAAGCGTTTTTTGGGGGCCGATCCCCGCAGCGGGGATCCCGAGATTCAGCACGCCCGTCATTCCTCGCCCGAGTTTGAGCAGGCCGCTGCAGAAGCAGATCTGTTCGAGAAGAAACTCGATCGGGCTGTGGCCGTACCGGTGCCTGTTGGGCTGATTGAAGACATCCTGGCCATCAGTCAACAGCCATCAACCCAGCCTGCCGGCAGAAAATGGTTGCCCATGGCGCTGGCTGCCAGTGTTTTGATCGCGGTCGGGGCAGCAGGGCTGACCTGGAATATGAACCGTGGCTGGGATTCGGTGGAAGAATACGTGATGGAGCACTACCGTCATGATGGTGACAAATTCATCAATCTGGCGGAAGCGGGCTCCGACACTGATATTCAGGCCGTATTAGCCGAACTGAACGTCGAGGCAAGCCCACAGCTGGCCGAAATCGTAGGGCTGATCAAGTATTGCCCCACACCAGACGGCAAGGGTGTACACATGATCCTGAACACCCAGGACGGCCCGGTTACCGTCATTTATATGCCCGATACACCGGTAATCGACCGTGAACTGCTTGCTTTCGACGGAATGGAAGCCATTCTGGTTGACTTGAAGAAGGGTTCTGCAGCAATTATCGGCCCCGATGCCGAGCTTGTATCCAGTCTCTACGCTACCGTCCAGGGTTCCATCCTGCCGCTGCCGGGCAGTTCCTGACCCAAAGGCAAGACGAACGTCACAACCTTCTGGTATGTTTGACCCATGATCAAGCAAATTTCATTGAGAGCACGCGCGCTGTGGATCAGTATTCCCTCTGCATTGGTACTGATCTGCCTGGTGATGATGTTTTATTTCAACAACGAGCCACCCCTGTTTAACCCGATAGCCCGGGCCACGGTGCATGCACAGGCCCATGGCCACCAGGTGGTGACCGGATACACCACCACCTCTACTCTGATGGAAGCTATGAATGTTCTGCTGGAAAAACGCGGCGGATACATGTCCAACGACATCATGCCGCCGTGGGTCTTCCTGGACAACGTACCGAACTGGGAATTTGGTGTATTGACCCAGATCCGTGACCTCGGTCGTGCCATGCGCAACGATTTCAGTCGTTCGCAGACCCAATCAACAGAGGACCTGGACCTGTCTGAAGCGGATCAGCTTTTCCACTATTCGAGCTCGCGCTGGTTCCCGCCTGATACGGAAGGGCGTTACAGGAAGGCCGCGGCCTCGCTGGAAAATTACCTCACCCGCCTGTCCTCACCGACCGAGCCGGAAGGTCAGTTTTATGCGCGTGCCGACAACCTGGTGGATTGGTTGGCCATCGTGGAAAAACGCCTGGGTTCACTTTCACAGAGGCTATCGGCCAGCGTTGGCCAGGCCCGTCTGAACACAGATCTTTCCGGCGACGCTGAGGCCCGCCAGTCCACCGCCTCACCGGATGTTGTGCTGGTAAAGACGCCCTGGACCCAAGTCGATGATGTCTTTTATGAATCACGCGGTACCGCGTGGGCGCTGGTCTTATTCCTGCACGCCATGGAAGTGGATTTTGAGGACGTTCTAAGCAAGAAGAACGCCACCATCAGCTTCCGGCAGATCATACGGGAGCTGGAGTCCACCCAGGAACCGCTGCACAGCCCCATGGTTCTGAACGGTAGCCAGTTTGGCCTGTTTGCCAATCACTCCCTGATCATGGCGAATTACATTTCCCGCGCCAATGCGGCAATCATCGATTTGCGCAAGTTATTGACAGAGGGTTGACCCTGATGATTTTCCGCTATGGTTTACTGACAGCACTCCTATTCCTGTCTGCCTGCGCAACAGAAACCATCGAAGACCGGCGAGCGGGTCAAACCCTGGTTTGTCATGACGGCAAGAAAACCCTGACTGTTTCGAGCGCGGATAATTTCGGGCATCTTAACCATGGCGACACGGCCGGCCCTTGCCCGGGTGACGAGACCTGAGCCCGCCCGGCATCGTTGCTTAACGTGCACATCCAGAACAACCCCCTGCCCTATGTTGACAGGCTGGCGCAGCGCCCTGCTGAGATGCCTGACCTGGTCGTCATACACTGCACCGAACTACCTGATCTGAAATCCGCCAGGGCATATGGTGAGCGCATCCATTACCCGGAATCGGCAACCGGAAATTCCGGTCATTTCTATATAGAACGAAATGGTTCGATCGAACAGTGGGTGCCCGTTGACCGTATCGCTCACCACGTCCGCGGTTACAATGAAAGGAGTATAGGGATTGAACTGGTCAACAAGGGCCGTTACCCAGATTGGCTGGATTCCCGATGCCAGGAGATGACGGAGCCTTATCCAGCGCCACAAATTGAAAGCCTGATCAGCCTACTGAATTTCCTGGAGTTTGAAACCGCAGGCCTGGAATCCATCTGCAGTCACGAATATCTCGATCAAACCAGGGTGCCGGCAACGGACAATCCCGGTCTGCTGGTCTGCCGTAAATTGGATCCGGGACCCATGTTCCCATGGACTGAAGTACTGTCCAGAACAAAATTGCATCAGTTTTCGTAACGATACCCCATACCGTAAACTGATTTGATCATATCCTCTTCACCCGAAGCTTCGGACAATTTTCGGCGCAGGTTCTTGACATGGGTATCCACCGCCCGGTCACTGACCACACGGTAGTCGCTGTACATTCCATCCATCAATTGATCTCTGGAAAACACCCTGCCCGGGTGCGCCGATAAAACCTGTAGCAATGAGAATTCGACCGGCGTCAATCCCAGGTCCCGGCCCTGAAATCGTGCGATAAATCGTTCTATATCTATCTCCAGACCTTCAAGCCCGATGTCGCTGGCACCGGCCCCGGTTCGTCGCAATACAGCCTTTACCCGCGCTACCAACTCCCTGGGTGAGAAGGGCTTGCAGACGTAATCATCCGCTCCCAGCTCGAGGCCCAGCAGGCGATCAATCTCTTCCACCCGGGCCGTAACCATGATAATCGGAACCTGGCTGATTGCACGCAGCTGTTTACAGACTTCCACTCCGTCCAAACCGGGAAGCATCAGATCCAGCAGCACGAGGTCGGGTTTGGCGCTTCGAAATTCATCGAGTACCCGGTCACCCCGATCCACAATCTGACTCTGAAATCCACCCTGGGCGAGTAGGTAATCCTGAACCAGCGCGGCGATCTTGGGTTCGTCCTCAACGATCATAATCAGTTTTTCTTGCGTGTTCATAAAGTCATCTCTCAAGCAGGTAGCATGACCGAGATTCTGAGCCCGCCCAGCGGTGAGTGCGTTGCCTCAATCCGGCCATCATGGGCTTCGACGATGTTTCGGCAAATCGACAGACCAAGGCCGGACCCGCCGCTCGACCTCGACCGGCTGACCTCGACGCGATAGAAGCGATCGAACAACCGGGACAACTGTTCATCGTCCAGCCCGGGGCCACTGTCTTCCAGCGTCAAAAAAACGCCACCCGCCTGGTATTCAAGGAGCACCCTTACCTCACCGTCCTGGACCACGTAACGGCTGCAATTTTCGAGCAAATTATGCAGTAATTGCCGCAAACGGTGTTGATCTGCTGTTAAAATCACGTTTTCACCCGCCACAACCGCGACTTTGATACCGCGCTCGGCCAGCCGGTCCTCAAACGCAGTCACGCACTGACGCGTCAGGCCACTCAGGTCGACAGGCCCCTTGCTGATATTCAATGCGCCCGCATCAGATAAGGCCAGTGTCTGCAAGTCGTCCACCAGGGCGGACAAGTGATCAATTTCTTCGCGCAATGAAAGTGACATCCGTTCATCCGCCGGCCTGACCCCATCGACCAGAGCCTCGACCTCGCCTTTCAGGATGGCTACCGGAGTGCGTAGCTCGTGGGCAATATCCGCCATCCAGCGCTGTCTGGCCGTGCGGTTTTTCTCAAGTGTTGTTGCCAGCTGATCAACGTGGCTCGCCAGGCTGCCGATTTCATCGCGGCTTTCGATACCCGTGCTTGCAAGGTATTCGCCCTCGCTCAGTTTTCTAACGGTGGCACCCAACTGGCGCACCGGGCGACTGACATTGCGGGCCAGCACAAAAGCCAGGCCCGCTGCTACCACCAACGCAAGCAACAGTGAAATTATTGTGATTCGTATCTGACCTCCAAGAAAGCGCTGCGCTTCAGGGGGCAGGACGTTACCCATGGGTATAAAGCCTATCCAGCCAACGACCCGGCCATTGGATTCTATCGGTTCCAGCAAGGCCGTCGCTTCTGTATTTACTTCAGCACCGGCTATCCTGACGTGGTTTTCATCGAGCAGGAACAATCTCTCCCTGAGCCTCCCCCGGTCTGTGGATCTCTGCCGTGGTGGCGGCCGCCTTCCACTCTGCGCCGAATCACTCTGGGGTGGGCGTGAAAGGCGTAAGACATGTTGCCAGCTCCTTGGATTGTTGCGCAGAAAGTCCCAGCCTCCTCGCGAGTCATAAGATTCCGCCAATTCCGGAACCAGGTTCTGTAGCACGTTTGCTTCCTGCATTTCGAGGAAGTCTTTAAAACCCCGGTTCAGACTCACCCTCGTTATCACAGTCACTATCAGCAGGGCCAGTACAACGGCCACCACCTGAGCCAACAAAATTTTGGAGAAAACCGTTTTCATCAATGCAATCCTGCACTCCCAAACCCTGCATGTTCAAGCTCTTCCTGAAAACTCCTATTTTTCTTCACAATTAATTGCAGATTGACGCACAGAATTCAAACTGCAAGTTGGATACAAGAGGGGCGGACCATTCCGCTCCCGCACTTACAACAGGAGAAATCTATGAATACCCGATTAAAAAAAGTTGTCCTGATATCCGCCACCCTCTGCCTGCTGGCCTCCGGTTCTGCCCTCGCTCAAAAACAACGGGGTGAAGGTGGCCGGCACGGGGGTCCGCCCAGCGTCGAGCAGAAACTGGCCCGCATCAGCCAGGCCCTCGACCTGAGTGATGAACAGGCGGTACAAATGCTGGTGGTTTTGCAGGAGCAGGAGGAAGGCCGGGCCGCCCTGCGTGAACAGAGCATGGCGCTGTTGGGTCCTGAAATTTGTGCCCAACGGCTTGAAGCGGAAGAGGCCACCCTCGCCATCCTGACGATGGAGCAAGCGGAGCTGTTCCTGGAAATGACCGAACGACGCCGACAGAAAGGCGGCAGGCGTGGGCACGATGGGCCTGATTGCACCGAAGTAGAAGCCGAAAGCTAGGTTCTGGCAATAACGATTGCTCGAACAGGTGCCGGCAGCCCCTCCACAGTCCGTGACTGATCGGCTGGGTCCAGTGATTGTTCGAGCGATTCGAAACTCATCCATTTGGTGGTTTTTTGTTCCAGGGTGGTGGTCGGCGTAACGTCCACCACCTCTGCTTTTCTGAAACCCGCCTGTTCCACCCACTCCAGTAATCGCCCGGTTCCTGGCACTGCCCGGACATTACGCATACGTGCATAGCGATTCTCCGGAATCAGCACGTCCCCTTCCCTGCCGGCGGGTAGCACCAGGGTCTCCAACACCATCGTCCCACCCCTTTTCAACAAGGCATGAATCCGTTCCAGGTGGTGCAACGCTTCTTTGCGGTGATACAGAACGCCCATTGAAAATACCGTGTCCAGTTCAACCGATACGTCCGGCAAGTCCTCTACGGCCAACGGCAACACGTAATTTTGCAGCCCTCCGGAGAAATGCCTGCAGACCAACGACTGCATGACAAAGAGTATGGTTGGATCAATACCCACAACACATTTGGCGCCGGCCCCCAGCATCCTCAAACCGAAGTAGCCATTACCCGAGCCGATGTCGAGCACGCGATGCCCGGTGAGGTCAATGTGCGGCGCCACCCGGTCCCATTTCCAGTCAGATCGCCACTCGGTGAGAATTTCAACACCTCCCAGCCGCACAGGTCCTTTGCGCCAGGGGTGGAATGCCATCAGTTGCTGACTCAAAGCTTCCGGGTCCACAACCGGTTGGCCCAGGTCAGGCATGGCCTGATCCAATCGGGCGAGCGTTGTGACGGCGGGCAAATCAGCCAACGCAGCACGCCAGCGAGGCAGGTCTCCGTGTGGGTGCTCCCGCCAGCGGGTTTCGGCCAACCGGCCGACCGCACCCATCCAGTCACAGTCCTCGCTGCTTTCTCGAAAGGAGTCAAACAACGGAATCACCGGAATGCGATCATGGATACAAAGTTGAATCCCTGAAACCATTGATAGGTGCGGCTGAAGCCGGCTTCCAATAAGCGCTCTGTGTGATGGCTCATCAGGTCCGGCTTCATGACATTTTCCAACGCGTCACGCTTGCGTGCGATTTCCAGCTCCGAATAACCCTGCGCGCGTTTGAAGTCGTGATGCCAGACCGTTTGTAGTTCCTGTTCCAGCGAATCCTCGAAACAAACCTTTTCAGAAAGCAGCAGCACGCCGCCGGGTTTGAGCCCGGCAGCAATTCCGCTCAACAACTCCAGCCTCTTTTCCGGTGAAACAAACTGCAGTGTGAAATTCAGCGCGACCACCGAGGCATTTTCTATCCGGGTTTCGAGGATATCCTGGTGCACTGGCTCAACCGGTAGTCCGGTATCGTTACCTGGGTCCTCCAGCTTTTTCTGCAATTCCCGGATCATTTCGAGTGAGTTATCAACGGCAACGATGCTCGCCCCCTCGGCACGGACTGCCGCCCGCATGGCCAGGGATACCGCTCCCAGGGAACACCCAAGGTCATACAGCTTAGTGTGGGCCTGAGCATATTGCCGCGCTAAAAGACCCATCATCGGTACAATCAGGCTGTATCCCGGGACAGACCGACTGATCATGTCCGGAAAAACTTTCACAACCCGGTCATCAAAGACGAAATCGCCCGCCTGCGTAATTTCCGATTCAAACAATCTGTCCTTGCGATCCATCGATCTGTTTACCTGTCAGAAGTCGCGTAATTTTCGCACGCTGTGACTTTTGGCGCATTACTGTCACACTGACTTTTGCTATGGTTGGTATGGGGGAGTTTCCCTGTGGAGGTTCTGGATGTTTGACAGCATATTAATTGCAGCTGTAATTGCAGCTGTGCTAGGGGTAACCGTTGTACGTAAAGCAGTCATTATTGTTCGCCAGGGGTTCGAGTACACTTTGGAGCGATTTGGCCGTTACAGCACAACGTTAAGGCCCGGATTTCATTTCGTGATTCCGTTCATGAATCGCATCGGCCACAAGGTCAACATGATGGAGCGGGTGCTGGACGTGCCATCTCAGGAAGTCATCTCCAAGGACAATGCCGTGATAACGGTGGACGGAATAGTGTTTTTCCAGGCCCTCGACGCCGCCAAGGCTGCCTATGAGGTGTTTCGACTGGAACATGCCATTCTCAACCTCACGATGACCAACATCCGAACCGTGCTTGGCGCAATGGATCTGGACGAATCACTGTCCAAACGAGATGAGATCAACGCCCGCCTGTTGCTGGTGGTTGACGAAGCCACAACACCCTGGGGTATCAAGGTCACACGCATCGAGATCAAGGACATCAGCCCGCCAAAAGACCTCGTCGACTCAATGGCGCGACAGATGAAGGCCGAACGAGAGAAGCGTGCAACCATTCTTGAGGCCGAGGGTACACGGCAGGCCTCGATTCTTGAGGCCGAAGGTGAAAAACAGGCCGCGATTCTTGAGGCCGAGGGTCGCAAGGAAGCCGCTTACAGGGATGCAGACGCGCGTGAGCGCCTGGCTCAAGCAGAGGCCAAAGCCACCACCATGGTCTCTGAAGCCATTGCTTCGGGTGACATGCAGGCCGTGAATTATTTTGTGGCTCAGAAATATGTCGAGGCGCTGAGTGATTTCGCGACCGGCCCGAATACCAAGACTCTGATATTGCCAATGGAGGCAACCGGCATTCTCTCCAGCCTTGCCGGCATCACTGAAATTGCAAAGAGCGCTTTTGACAAAGAGGGCAAGCGCTAAGGGGCAGGCTATGGAACTATTAGATCACATCGTATTCTGGCACTGGTGGATTCTCGCCGGCATGCTGCTGATTCTGGAACTCACCTCACCGGTTTTCTTTTTCCTGTGGCTGGGCTTTTCCGCCGCAGCCGTCGGTTTTCTCCTGCTGGTGTTTCCTGATATCCCGATCGAGGCCCAGCTTGTGTTGTTTGGCATCCTGTCGATTGTTGCGGTATTGGCCTGGCGCAAATACCGTGAAATACACCCTCCAGTATCTGATCAGCCTTTATTGAACCAGCGCGGCCAGCAATACACCGGTCGCATATTCACACTGGACCACCCCATCATCAACGGTGTCGGCAAAGTCGAGGTGGACGACTCCACCTGGCGGGTCAAGGGTCCCAACCTCCCGGCCGGAACCCATGTGCGTGTTACCGGGGTCGACGGTGTGGTTTTCATTGTGGAAAGCGCTGAGTCTGCTTGACGCCCTAACCTTCTGTACGGGGCGGCCAGCGTCTATACTAGGCGGTTTGAGTTTTCTGTTTCGCGTCACACGCTGACAGTGCGGCGCCACAGATACCCGGACGGCTAAAAACCATGACTTTTCAGGAATTTATACAAGCACTGGAGGCCTACTGGTCCAAACAGGGTTGTGTTCTCGTGCAACCACTGGATCTGGAAGTAGGTGCCGGTACGTTTCACCCGGCTACTTTTCTGCGTTCCATCGGCCCCGAGCCCTGGAGTGCGGCATATGTTCAACCAAGCCGCCGGCCCACAGACGGCCGTTATGGTGAAAACCCAAACCGTTTGCAGCATTACTACCAGTACCAGGTGGTGATGAAACCCTCCCCCGATGACTTCCAGGAGCTATACCTTGGCTCACTGAAAGCCGTCGGAATTGATCCGGCGGAGCATGATATCCGTTTCGTCGAGGACAACTGGGAATCTCCCACGCTTGGGGCCTGGGGCCTGGGGTGGGAAGTCTGGCTCAATGGAATGGAAATCACCCAGTTCACTTATTTTCAACAGGCCGGCGGGTTGGAGTGTAAACCCGTCATGGGTGAAATCACTTATGGCGCAGAACGGTTGGCAATGTACCTGCAAAAAGTGGATAGCGTCTATGACCTGGTCTGGACCTACAGTGGCGGCCGCGCGATAACCTATCGCGAAGTATTTCATCAAAACGAGGTAGAACAGTCCCGCTACAATTTTGAACATGCGAATGTCGATGCTTTGTTTGCATGGTTTGACACCTGCGAGGGAGAAGCCCGCAAGTTGGTTGAACTTAATCTTCCACTGCCGGCCTATGAACAGGTATTGAAAGCCTCACACACCTTTAACATGCTCGACGCGCGGCGCGCCATTTCTGTCACTGAACGTCAACGTTACATCCTCAGGGTGCGCGATCTTTCTCGCAAGGTGGCAGAAAGTTATTACGCCAGCCGCGAAGCCCTGGGGTTCCCCGCATTGGTTGACGGTACTAAAGGAGATCAGCGCAATGACTGAGGCTTCCAGATTCGTAGAGGAAACGGCAGATCTGCTGGTCGAGTTGGGCTGTGAGGAACTACCGCCGAAAGCCCTGGACTCCATCCGGGAGGCATTCTTTGGCGCGGTGCGCGACGGCTTGAAAAAAAGTGGGATCGCTTTTGATGCGGAAGCCAGCCGCTCCTTCTCCAGTCCGCGGCGCCTGGCCCTGCTGTTCAACAACGTTGCTTCCGCCCAGCCCGATCAGGACCAGGAACGAAGAGGTCCGGCCGTTAGTGCTGCCTTTGATGCAGATGGCAAACCCACGGGTGCTGCCCTGGGTTTTGCCCGATCTGTTGGGCGGGAGGTCGCCGATTTGGAGACCGTTGAAACCGACAAAGGTCAATGGCTTTTTGCACGGATACACCAGGCCGGAAAACCCCTTTCTGAGCTGATTTACCCGATTCTCGAACAGGCGTTACGACAGTTGCCGGTTCCCCGGCCCATGCGTTGGGGGGATCATGATTACAGTTTCGTCAGGCCGGTTCACTGGCTGGTGGCGATGCATGGCAGCAAAGTTCTTGACGGTGGCCTGCTTGGTTTGAAGGCCTCCAATTCAACCAGGGGCCACCGTGTTCACGCACCGGGCCCACATACCATTGAACATAGTCGTGATTATGCGGAAACGTTGCATAAAGCGTACGTGATGGCAGACCAGGAGATTCGCAAGTCCCACATAGAACGCTCCCTTCGGGACACCAACCCTCATGTGCACATTGACCCGGCCCTTTTAATAGAGGTGAACAACCTGGTTGAATGGCCGGTACCCGTCGCCTGTTCATTTGAACCTGAGTTTCTCGAAGTTCCACACGCGGCCCTTATTGCCAGCATGCAGGACCACCAGAAGTTCTTCCCGGTGATGAATGAATTCAAGCCGGAAGAAGTAACCAATCATTTCATCGCCATTTCCAACATCGAGAGTTCCCACGAGTCCTCCGTCAGAGAAGGGTTTGAACGGGTCATCAGGCCAAGACTGGCTGATGCGCGGTTTTTCCTGGAACAGGATAAATTGCAGCCTCTGGACGCCTATTTGCCCTTGTTGGACCGCGTTATCTTTCAAAAGAAAATAGGCTCTGTTGGTGATAAAACGAGACGAATGCAGAGTATTTCGCAGAAATTAGCGGAAGAATTATCTTTTGATCCTGAGCTGGCCGGTCGGGCTGCCAGACTTTCAAAATGTGATTTGATGACACAGATGGTCGGCGAGTTTCCAGAACTCCAGGGCACCATGGGCCGAACATATGCGCTAGCCTCAGGTGAACCAACAGAGGTTGCTGAGGCTATTGGAGAGCACTACGCGCCACGCTTTGCCGGAGACAACATTCCAGCATCCATTTACGGCAAGATTGTAAGCATTTCCGATCGGGTTGATTCACTGGTCGGCATTTTTGCCGCAGGTCAGAGGCCCAGCGGTAACAGGGATCCGTTTGCACTGAGACGGTCGGCCCTTGGCCTGCTACGGATACTCAATGAAGCAGAGCTTCCCATAACACTGAATCGTATTCTGGCCCTGGCTGCGAATGAGCTGTCACTGCAGCTCGAGACGCCCCCTGAACTGTTGCGGGATGTACGCGAGTTCATCGTTGACCGCCTGAGAAACTATTACCGCGACCAGGGATACGGAGCCGAGCTGATCAATGCCGTGCTGGCCTCAGATTGGGCTACCTTGCCTGATCTCGATCGCCGGTTATCAGCACTTTCCCACTTCATGGGCCAGGAAGACGCGGTCAGCCTGGCCGCAGCCAATAAGAGAATCGGTAACATCCTGCGCAAGGCCGAAGTTTCAAGTTTCGGTGTTATAGATAGAAAGTTACTGCTTATTGACGAAGAACGTGTACTTTTCGAAGAAGTTAACCGTCTGGATAAAGAAGTAAATCCGATGCTGGCGAGCGGTGATTACGAAGCCGGGCTTAAACAACTCGCCAGCTTGAGGCAACCCATCGACGCCTTTTTTGACAAGGTCATGGTGATGGACGAAGACCCGGCAATGCGGTCCAACCGGCTGTCTCTTTTGGCCAGGCTAAAGGCGCTGTTCGACCGGATAGCCGACTTGTCAGTTCTGGGATAAAAGCCGACACGCCACCACCATAATCGGTGGTGGCGCTATATGTGCCGGTAAAAGAATTAGACGTCGAGGTTGCTAACGTCCAGTGCATTCCTCTCGATGAATTCCCGACGCGGTTCCACCTCATCGCCCATCAGGGTGGTAAAGATCTGGTCCGCAGCTACCGCATCCTCAATCGTAACCTGTAGCAGGCGTCTGGTTTCCGGGTTAACGGTTGTGTCCCATAACTGTTCCGGATTCATTTCACCCAACCCTTTAAATCGCTGAATGCTCCGGCCCTTTCGGCTTTCTGCCATCAACCAGTCATATGCGTCCCTGAAGTTGCTCACTTCCTGCTCAGACTTACCCCTATGTACCAGGGCGCCTTTTTGAATCAAGCCGTAGAGGGTATCTGCCAATTTTCCAATCAATCGGTATTCAGCCCCATTGAAAAAGTGAGCCTTGATGGTCTTTTGTTGCGTCACTCCATGGGTTGTCTTGCTGAATGACACCTCATCACCCTCTTCACCCTTGATGATCTCGAGGCCGTACCGAACGCTGGGCGGACTCAAGAGATTCAATCTTGATTCCAACTCATCACACCACTGTGACATTTCTTTGCTTTCCCACTGGGTAGAAAAACGTTTCATATCTATTAGTTGGCCTAAGAACAACGGATCATATCTACGCGCCAGTCTCTCGTTAGCCAGGAAAACCGTCAGGTAATCACGCATCAAACGCTCTAGTGCTTCACCTCTTAACGGTGGCGCGTCCGGATCAAACTGCAGCGACGCATCGTCTAACGCCCTTGCCATCAAATAATCATTAAGCTCTATATCGTCTTTAAGATAGTGCTCCTGTTTGCCCTGTTTGATTTTATAGAGAGGAGGTTGGCCTATATAAATATGCCCCCGTGCAATCAATTCAGGCATTTGCCTATAGAAGAAGGTTAATAACAGGGTTCGAA
>RCNC010000394.1_pt1 | contig 27911 bp, 24 predicted proteins | sample 2041301 | NCBI WGS metagenome assembly RCNC01 (sample SAMN09708231, study PRJNA481090) | Marine sediment metagenome, whole genome shotgun sequencing project. | biome: marine sediment; feature: ocean; material: sediment; isolation source: Sewage treatment plant 13A marine sediment (STP13A) ... | reverse complement strand
TCTCGTTAAATATGAGTAACTATTCGCCTCAAATGACCAATAAAATGGACTCAAAATGGCTTCCCCTCGCTACGGCTTCTATTCTCGGACAGGCTCCTAGCCTGCCTGTTTGATTAAAAATCATCTTTGTCATTCCTGACTACCACGTTTCAGATTCATCAGCAGGCGCTCCACGACGCTGGTGCTGGTTACGGAACTTGCGTCTTAACAAGCCACCAGGGTCATCCGGAATACGTCTCAACCACTGCTCCATGGCTTGCGCATCTTCTTCAGACCAATTTTGTGCCATTTCAGATTCCGAAGGCTCACCAGATTCTTCACCTTCCTGCTGCTCATCGGATTCTTCATCACTCTGTTCACCGTCCTGTTGTTCCTCGGAGGACTGATCTTCGCCCTGCTCACCCTCCTCGGACTCCTCACTGGACTGATCTTCAGAAGATTCTCCTTCAGAGTTCTCCTGGTCCTGTTGCTGTTGTTCCTGTTGCTGCTTCATCTGCTCGGCCAGAGCGCGATTGAACAGGGCATCTTCCATTACCGGATCCAGCGCAAGCGCGGCATCGTAAGCGGCAATCGCTGCATCATATTCCCCGGCCTGGGCCATAGCATTGCCCCGGTTGTAATGACTGTCTTCCTGATCAAGCTGCGACCAGGACTGCTCCGCCTGGACAAATTCGCCGCTGCGGTACAGGGCTTCGCCGGCGATCGCCGGATCCTTTGCGATGACCGCTGCATCGGCGGCACGTTCATCCACGAGTGCGGCTTGAGCCTGTTGATCCCGGGTGGCCCAGAGATCATCCCAAAAACCGGCGTTTGCCTCGGTACTGACCAGCAATCCAGGCAAGATCAACAATGGCAGCACGAAAAGTAGTCCACGTCGAAAACTGAAAGCTACAAATGGCAGCAGGATCAGCAACAGCCAGGGACCGGTGTCTTTCCAACGTTCACTCAACGCATCATCCTTACGGGCAAACTCACTACCTTCAACGGTCGCCCAGGGTGAGTTTGTAGTGCTACCTGCGGTTAACTCTGAATATTTACCACGACCGGCACTGGCGATGGATTGCAAGGCGTCACGTTCCAGACGGGCGATCACGATACTGCCTTTTTTGTCGCTGACAAAACCATCACCACTGGGTATCGGCGCACCCTGAACAGTACCGACAGCCAATACCGAGGTAAAAATGCCCTGTTTCGCAAGTTTTACCGCAACACTGGTTGCCGCCTGGCTACCGCTATCGGCAATAAGCAGTATTTCCCCACGTGCCATACCGGACCGTTTCAACAGTTCGGCAGCAAGCTCCAGTGCCCGGTCCGGACGGCTGCCGGAGACCGGAATGACGTCCGGTCGCAGTGCCGGCAACATATTCCTGATGGTGTTGGTATCACTGGTCAATGGTGAGACAACGAATGCATCGCCGGCATAAGACACCAGCCCGGTCTGGCCTTCCAGCGTGGCGTCGAGCATATCAGAAAGTTTGAAATGCGCCTGGGTCAACCGGTTGGGCTTCAGGTCTTCGGCCAGCATCGATAGTGACAGATCCAGTACCAATACACGTGCATCATTGGAGGTAAATGAGCTATCCGGTAGTTTTTGCCAACTCGGACCAGCCAGTGCCAGGGCAGCGATCAACCACATCAGCCCTGCCAGCCATGGACCAATACGGGACCGTTTGGCAGCAGCATCGCCCACGCTTAACCAGCGCAGCAGGTGGTTATCGCAAATCTTGCTCCAATCGCCGGATGGACGACGCAGATGCCGCCACAACAACGGCAGAATCACGGCCAAAGGCAATAAAGCCAGCCACAAGGGTCGAATGAAATGTAGTGGCAGTGCATCCATCATGATGATGGCATCCGGAATTTTAGGGGGCGGATCGTAACCAGGGCTGCCAGCAATGCAAATGTATAAGCAAGCCCCATTGGCCAGAAGAACAATTCATCAACAGGGCGAATGATTTCAACATCACTCTCAACCGGTTCAAGCTCGTCCAGAATTTCATAGATTCTTTCCAGACCCTTGGCATCACGTGCCCTGAAATACCGGCCTCCGGTCTGTTCGGCTATCGAGCGCAAAGTTTCCTCATCAAGATCAGCAGACGGATTCACTACCCGACTGCCGAAGAAATCCTGCACCATCATTTCATCCGCGCCAACACCGACGGTATAAACCGTCAGTCCATCACGCGCAGCAAACTCGGCAGCCTGCAAGGGCTGTACTTCACCGGATGTATTGGCGCCATCGGTTAACAACACCAGTACGCGATCGGCTGCCGCGTCATCCCGCAGCCGTTTGACCGCCAGACCAATGGCATCACCAATGGCCGTTTCCCGTCCGGCAAGACCGATTTCAGATTCATCCAGTAATGTGGCAGTTGTCTCGGTATCAAATGTCAGTGGTGTCTGTAAATAGGCACGACTGCCAAAAAGAATCAGACCAACCCGATCACCATGACGTCGTTGGATGAACTCACCAGCGACCTTTTTCACCACCTTGAGGCGATTGACGGCGGTTCTGTTCAGGATCATATCCTGGGTATCCATACTACCGGATATATCCACCGCCAGGAGCAGATCACGACCGGTCACCGGCAGGCTTTCAATCTCACCGATCCACTGTGGCCGGGCAGCGGCAACCACCAACAATAACCAGATCAAAGTAGCGACCAGTGCCAACCACGGCCGACGCATCCAGCCCGCTTTACCACCACCGGCAACGGATGAGAACCAGGGCACACGCAAGGCCTGTAAATCACCTGATGATGAAGGTGGTATCAGCAAGCGCAATAACAACGGCAGTGGCGCCAGTAACAGCAACCAGGGCCATGCAATGGCAAAACCTGTGGTGAGCGTGTCTTCAACCATGCTGCTTAATCCAGTGACGGGTTAGCTCACTCATGACTTCGGGATCAAACCGTGGTGCAGGATCATATGGACCCGATTCCAGAACGTTTAACGAATCTGCCGATGGCGACTTATTCATTTTCTCAGTCAGAAAATCCACCCAATCCGAACCTGCCAGTGCCGCACAATGGCTTTCGGGGTAGGCCCTTAAGGCGACCAGTTTGAATATTCGATTAAGTGTGGCCAAATAGGCTTGGGGTTGAAGTTGAGGGTCGATCGTTGCGTTCAGATGATCAACCCAGGCGAGCATTTGTTTACGGCGTTGACGAACCCTGAAACGGGCAAGCAAACGGCGGCCGATCCAGACCAGCAAGACCATCAATAGAAAGGCCAGCACCCACCATCCCGGCGCCGGTGGCCACCATGGCACAGGCGGCGCTGTGTGTATATCACGCAACTGGGATAGAAGATCCGGATTCATGCGCCCCGCCCGACCAGCATGCGTAACTCACGGCCCAATGCATCGACCGGGTCATCGGTGGTTTTCAAGACCATCCAGCCACACTTATGACGCCGAAACATACGCCGTGGGACTTCACCATGTTCGGCGCTCATCAGGTCAAATTTCTTACGTGATTTCTGTTGGTTGGTATCCAGCATAGCGCTGTTGTCACCATCAGAAATCGGGAACCGACCTGCAGGAAGATGCTCTTCCGCGGGATCCATGACCTGGCAACCGATAACATCATTGTGTTGCCGCAAGCGCGAAAGGTGACGATGACATTGTTCGTCCAGATTGAAGAAATCACTGATGATCAACACCAGGCTACCAGGACGTACAGTGTGCCGGACACGTTCCAGTGAAACCGAAAGTGGTGTGTGACCCTGATGGTTTGATTCGGGATTCAGCCAATCTACCAATCCCTGGATAACCCGCATGGCGCCTCTGCGACCACCACGCGGGCGTAATTCAAGATGATCATCACCTGCAAACAGGAATGCACCTATCCGGTCACCACGACGAACTGAGGCCCAGGCAACAGCCGCTGCAAGTTGTCCTGCAGCAACTGATTTTAATCGTGTACGGGTGCCAAAATACAGACTGGGACTGGCGTCCACCACCACCAGCACCGGGCGCTCTCTTTCTTCCTGAAAAATTTTGGTATGGGGTTTGCCGGTTCGTGCGGTAACACGCCAATCCATATTGCGGATATCATCACCGGGAAGATAGCTACGCGACTCTACAAAATCCACACCCCGACCACGGAAACGTGAACGGTAAGCACCCGCCAGCGAAGATGCAGCCGGCCGGTTCATGGGCAGGCTAAGTGCATTGCAGCGGGGTTTCAGGGCAATCAACTCGGAGGCACTTAAATGAATGCCATCCCCTGCCCCGGTTACGGCTTCTGTCATGGAACGGGGACCAGGTCCAGTAAGCGGTCTACCAGTTCATCCACGGTGACACCATCTGCCTCCGCTTCATAAGACAGTAATACCCGGTGACGCATGACTTCGTGGATCACCGCGTGAATATCATCAGGTGAAACAAAATCACGTCCGTCCAGCCAGGCCCTTGCCCGTGCACAGCGATCCAGTCCGATCGTGGCCCTCGGACTTGCACCATAGCTGACCAGGCTGCCGAGATCTTCGTCCCACTTACCCGGATCACGGGTCGCCAGCACCAGTTGCACGATATATTCCTGCAGCGCCGGTGCCATGTGCAGATCCAGCACTTGCCTTTGTGCTTCAAATACCTGTTCCTGAGTCACCAGCGTTGTCGGTTCGGTTTTCACACCCAGTTCATCCCGTGCCTGGCCACGGGCCAGTTCAAGAATATCCTGTTCCGCCTGTGCGTCCGGATAGCCAATGGATACATGCATCAGGAAACGGTCCAGTTGTGCCTCTGGCAAAGGGTATGTACCTTCCTGCTCGATTGGATTCTGCGTGGCCATCACCAAAAACAACTTCGACATCTTGTAAGTTACCCTGCCAACGGTCACCTGGTGTTCACCCATGGCTTCGAGCATGGCAGACTGAACTTTGGCCGGCGCACGGTTGACTTCATCGGCAAGAATCATGTTATGAAAGATCGGGCCTTGCTGGAATTCAAAGGTACCTTCCTGCTGCCGGTATATTTCCGTACCGGTCAGATCAGCCGGTAACAGGTCAGGGGTAAACTGAATACGATGGAAATCACCTTCGATACGTTCCGCCAACACCTTGATGGCCGTGGTCTTGGCCAGACCCGGTGCGCCCTCGACCAGCAAATGACCATTACAAAGCAGGGCCATGACCAGGCGCTCCATCAGTCGTTCCTGACCGATAATCAGTTCATTGGCGACCTTGCTGAGCTCTTTAAACGCTTTGCGCTCGGGGTGCTCTATCTGTGTTTGTGGTTTTACTTCGGTAGATTCCATTTCTTAAACCTGCTGTTGTCACCCCAATAACGGAGCTCATTGATCTATAGGTACGATGGGAGGCTTTTTCAACCGTTTATCATCACCTAATTGTAAGTAATAACGTCAGTGTCATAGGTCACGAGTGATACTGCGGCTTCAATCAATAATCCTGCGGGTCAACATCCAGTGACCAGCGCACTTTACGCGCCGTGGGGAGTTTGTGAAGTTGTGATACCCATTCATCCAATTGCCTGTGCAAGCTTGAGCGTTTGTTTGCCTGTGCTAATAAGTACCACCTGGTGCGCCCGCTTCTGCGCTCCATCATGGCAGGGAACGGTCCATAGATCGTTGCTTCCCCGGTTGGAAAATACTGTTTTGCCTGATTCAGGAAGGCCCTGACATCTTCTTTCTGATGGGCGTCTGAGCGTAGCAGTGCCTGGTAACTGAACGGTGGCAGGCAGGCTATCTGCCGGTCTGCACAGATGTCACTGGCAAAAGCTTCATAACCAGCCTTCAGCAGGGTAAGCAAATATTCATGCTGTGGATAATGTGTTTGTAGAATAACCTCACCTGGCAATTTATCACGACCGGCGCGACCAGCCACCTGCACCATGAGTTGACCCATGCGTTCCAGCGCCCGGAAATCTGCGCTGTACAAGGCCTGATCAAGATTAACTATGACAACCAGCGTAACATTGGGAAAATGATGGCCCTTGGCCAGCATCTGGGTCCCAACCAACAAACAGGATTCACCGGTTTTGACCTGCTCCGACAGGCGGTCGAATTCGCCCTTTCTACGCACGGTATCACGGTCAAAACGCAGCAAGGGCGTTGCGGGAAAGGCCCTGGCCAATACCTGCTCAAGTTGCTCGGTACCTTCACCGGCCCCCTGCAGGGCGTCGGCACCACATTCCGGACACATCACCGGTACCCGCATACCGCTGTCGCAGTGATGACACAACAGTCGGTGGGTGGCCTTGTGCCAGGTCAGGTTGGCATCGCAGCGCTCACATGAACCATGCCAACCGCACTCATGGCAAAGAATTACCGGCGCATAACCCCGCCGGTTAAGGAAGACCAAGGCCTGCTCGCTTTTGCCCAGTATCTCTTCAATGGCATCCATGGCGGTAGAGGAAATACCACCGGTCATCTTCTGTTGAATCAGGTCCAGTACCCGCCAGCGTGGCTCCGTAGCCCCGGTCGCACGCTGCCTGAGACGATGCCAGCGATAGCGATCGTTTGCGGCATTGCTAAATGTTTCGAGCGATGGTGTTGCCGTACCCAGTACCACCGGCACAGCCAGTCCGGCAGCACGTTTGACCGCCACATCACGACTTGAGTAACGAAAACCATCCTGCTGTTTGAACGATGCATCGTGCTCTTCATCAAGGATGATCAATTTCAAATCTGGCATCGGCAGAAATAGTGCCGAGCGTGTACCGATCAGCAATCTCGCCAGCCCACTCCTGGCCTTTGCCCATGCCTGCAAACGCTGACCTTCGCTGAGACCGGAATGTGTAACCACCGGTTCAAAACCCAGCCGTTTCTCAAAGCGACTGAGTAACTGGGGTGTAAGACCAATTTCCGGCACCAGCAACAACGCCTGTCCGCCCTGCTCCAATACCTGTTCCAGCACACGTAAATATACCTCAGTTTTTCCGCTGCCGGTAATACCATCGAGCAAATGGCATTGGAAACCACCGAGACTGTCACTGATAGCGTCAACTGCAAGCTGTTGCTCGTCCAGCAGCAGCGGTCCTGGCGCAACTGTCATCCTTGCTGGCGTCTGCTCTTGTGAATGAGCCCATTGTTGCTCAATGACCCGCGCCAGGGTCTTACGCCAGGTTGCAGAAAGTATGCGTAGCTGAGACTCCGTGACAGGCCCGGCACCCATCTCCTCAAGCATACGGATTTGTGCCTTTATTCGTCCTGGGGGATCCAGCAATCGTTGCTCACCTGCGGGGGTAAGAGCATATTGCAGAGGCGGCAATGGAATGGACCCGTTCATCTTCCTGAGCAGAGGTGGTAAGGCATTGAAAACCACTTCACCGGGCGCATGCTTGTAATAATGCCAGCACCATTTGAGCAAACCCAGGGTTTCTCTGGTCAGAACCGCCTGCTCAACATCGGGATATTCAATCACACGGGCGAGTTTTTCGAGTGGCAATGCGCTGCTGCTGGCAACCTCCACAACCACACCAACCATCTTCCGGCGACCGAATGGCACGATGACTCGAAAACCCGTTAGTGGGGTAATATCATTTTCGGCAGGCAAATAGTCAAATAACTGCCTCAATGGCACCGGCAAGGCGACCCTTAAAACAGGCTGTGGAAGTATGGACTGCATGGCAATGGATTCTAGCAGTCAAAGACCAAACATTTGGGAATTAAGTTAGTACAGCTAAGTCTGGTCCCGGCAGAATGGTGATATCAAGAATATCGCGACAGCATTGGTTGGTGATCGTGTAAAACTCAGGAGCGCAGCCATTGATGCCGGCGAGATCGTTCTCGAAGTGCTGCAATCCAATAGGGTGTCCTGGCCAGGAATTTTTAGAGCCGTGGGTAACGAGTTACCCACCCTACTTAGCGTCTGGGGACGGTGTAGAGGGTGTAGCCGTTTGTTTGAGCGACGACGGTGGCTTGTTTTGTTTTTATGAGTTCTTTTCCGCCTTTGTGTCCTGTTGGACAACTCACCAGGTCGGCTGCGTCGTCCAGAAATTGGTTGGTGAATCCGGTCTCGCCCGTTAGCTTGCAGGGGTCGCTGTCTGAGCGGTAGCCACGGACGAAATGAAGATCATGATCAGCTTCTTCACTTGTTACATCATCACTGACTCGGGGGCCACAGGCGTTTACTATGAAAAGGATAATGATCAAGCCCGGTATGCGAGCACTGATTTTCATTTTTGCGGTAATTTCTCTTTTCATCTGATTGATCATACACCGGCCGGCCGGGTGTGAAGCCATCCTCAAATAGAAAAGGTCTACATCTATAGCTCTTTTGCTTTATATTTGCTCCAATGTGTCCTCACACTCAGTGACTTTTATAGTGAAATTCACACTCAAATTATTGCTCTTCCTGTGCATTGTCTTGGTGGGTATGTATGCCACGACGCCATTGTGGTTGCCATACGTTCTCGAAAAACAACTGCCACCCGGTTGGCAGCTTGAGTCTATGGAAAGCGGTTATCCGGACCTGTCGGGAATTGATGTCAGTTCACTGCGTTTGAAAGCAGGGCTGCCGGTTGCTGATTTAACCATTGCTGCGACTGATCTTCGTGTTAACTATCGGGATCGGAAAGCAGCCATTAATTCAGTCTCACTTGAAATCTCACTACAAGCTACTGAAAACAAATCAGTTGATTCACCCACCCCGGATAAGCTGGTGGTGAATTTCGAAACCTTTCAATTAAACCGCCTTGCAGATGGCAGCTATCACATCACCTCCAACGCAACATTTGAAGATTTTCCCCGTGCCACGGGTCATATCGAAGCTTATTCAAACCCTGATTTACTCAAAGCAGATATCCGCTTTCCGGCCAGTTTGAATTCACCTTCATGGCTGACCGTACAGATTGAACAGAAAGACCAGGCTGAGAATACCGTCACGCAGGCACAGGCTGTTCTCGATACGGAATCGGCAGACCAGGATTGGCTTAGTTCGATATTGATGCGTTACACCGGTGGCTTGTTGACGAAGGTGAAGGGCAAGCTGGAGATACAGTCCAGTTTTATGGGTCTGAATCTACAGGATGTTGAGCATCTCTCACTGAATACCGAAAAGCTGGAGATTGTCTCCAGTATTGGAATTTTTGACATCAAGGCTGAACTGGCGGCAAATCGCGAGGGTAAAAACATCATTGTAAAACTACCCACACCTGCCGAAATTCAATTCCAGGATGAGGCGGGCGGAATTGACTTGCTATTCACCAGCAGCTTTCCGGAGTTTCAGCGTGCACCCCGATCTGATGCGGTTGCTTTCTTGAAGCTTGGTACCAGCAGTCGTTTCACGATTCAACCGGACACCAGTCCATCCATAGACTATAGCGGGGCTATTAGCCTCGACCTTACCGCCAGCGGGGAAACCATTCATCTGCATTCCGATAATTTGCGTACCGTGATGGCGGAGTTCCCGGAACTGGAATCGCTAACAACCGTTGGTTTAATCAAGGTTGACTGGCAGGAGAACACGGGCCTTGCCTATGTATCCGAAGACCTGGAGCTGAAAGCAGAGGAACTGTCCGTTACAGGCGAAATAACAGCACGTAATGGAAAGTACACCAGCAAGGGCTCTGGAGCATTGACGGATACCCGGATAACCCAGCCTGTTATCTCCGCCAACAACGTTGAGATGGAATGGCAAGACCTGGACCTTGTCAGCATGACTGGTAACTTGAGCACCCGGACACAGGGGTTTTCTACTGATATAGATGCTGAAACATGGACGGGGTTCGACTTCGATGCCAACTACCGGTTGCTCAACGGCAGCGGGGTAAATGGCCGTGGCAAACTGAAATTCGATAATGGTCCGCAACTGCCACTTAAATTTACCGGTAACACAAACACCAATAAGTGGGACATCACATTGCCTCAAACCACAATTAGTATAAAGCAACTGGCCAAGCTGTTAGCCGTGGCGCATATCGAACTACCAGGATCGATCAAACTGACTGACGGATCTGTCGGCCTGCAAGGCAAGGTGGCTATAAACGAAAAAGTAACCGCCAGGATGGATATCACAGGGCGCGATATAGACGCCTCAATGCTGGAAAGCCATGCCAGGGATGCCGGTTTTTCCTTCAATACCGCTTACGACGACACGATATCTGCCAATGGCCCGGTCTCGATTGAAACCATCGCGCTGGCGGGTGGTATTGATGTGACCGACATCAAGGCTGACCTGCAGCTTGTAGATATTGACACCTATCGTATGAAAAATCTGTCTGCCGGGTTATTTGGAGGTCAGCTCAAGCTTAACCGGCTACAGTATTCAAATAACAGGCTTGAAGACACCACGGCTGAGCTAAGCCACATCAGCCTTGGCCGCTTGTTGGAATTTGCCGATTTCGACGGTCTGAAAGGTACCGGTTCACTGGATATGTCATTGCCCGTAAGTACCGATCAAACCGGTATCAACATCAGGAACGGGTTATTCCGCTCAACCATCCCTGGCTATCTTGCCTACACAAAAGATGGCGTTGCAGGAAGCAATATTGGTATGCAGGCACTTGAAAACTTCCAGTATCAGGATCTTTCCGGCGAGATTAATTACCAGTCTGATGGCAGTTACCAGGTCAAGGTCCACCTTGAAGGCAAAAATCCTGATCTGTATGGTGGACATCCTGTCGTATTTAATCTGAATATCAACGGTTCTCTTCCGGAGCTTTTCGAGGCCCTGTTTATCACCGGTGATTTTGAAGAAGCGATTCTGAAAGAAATCAAAAAGGAATAGATGTTCAGGCAAAATTCAGCTCATGCTGTTAATCTATAGCATAATGGTAAACAAACCGGTGGTGACGCAATGAATCGATTAGTAATAGTATTGGCAGTGCTGCTTTTGGGTACAGCATGTAATCCAACCGTCAAGATAGAAGCACCGGACAAGCCAATTGAAATCAATATGAATATCAACATCAAGCACGAAATCCTGATAAAGGTCGAAAAAGACGTTGAAGAACTACTTGAAGACGATATGTTCTAAGGGTGAGAAACAGCGGGATTTCAACAGTTAAAACATGTTCGGAATGAATGTAGGAATAAATGGAACCAGGATGATGAAACGGGACAATTGGATCACAAACGTTTTTCTTGCACTGCTTGTCAGTATGATGGCAGTTTCTATTGCCGTGGCCAGCGCTTTAAGCCAGCCCAAGGCCGATGGATTGATCGGTGAACAGGCAAATGGTTATATCGGTCTGGTAAGAAAAGATGTGTCGGCGGATATCAAAAAACTGGTTGATGAAACCAACGCCAGACGCAAGGCCGGTTATCAGAAGATCGCCAGAAAGCAGGGAACCACCCTTTCAGAAGTTGAAAAGGTCGGTGGTAATACTGCTTTTCAAAAAACGTTGAAGGGCAATTATTATCGTGATGCGGGCGGGGCCTGGCGGAAGAAATAGGTTTATCTTGTATTTGAGGGTCGTAGGGTGGGTAACTTGTTACCCACGGGTTTAAAACCAATCCGGCTTGTAAATCGTGGGTAACAAGTTACCCACCCTACGGGTAAAGAAATATTCGGCTGACCCTCAAGCTGTAAGGATCAGTCTGAAATTTTCCGTGTTACAACAAACGCACCACGAATATCACCTTCGCTGAAACCTGTAGCCCGGTCTTCGGGATACAACTCAGCCAACACCCCGCTGACATCAGCTGAAAGGTTTGTGCCATGACAGTTCAGACAGACGGCACCCGTGGGTATCACCTTCATAAAGCGAAACTCCTGACCACCATCGCTATAAACGGTTTCTGACCAGGCCAGGGTGGTAATGTTTTGCCCTGCCGCATATTGTTTTTCAAAATCTTCCAATACAAGCGTTTGCCAATCATTTGGCGCGTTGGCAGGATTTCGATTTTTCAGGCTGACACGGCTCAGAGCCAACCCGTGTTCAGCAGCAACTCTCCGGGATATTGGTGATGCTTGCGTGTTGCAAACACCAATCGCCGCGACCGGGCCACCGGTTTGCATGGTGGTTTTCAATACTGTCTGCAAGGAGCCTGCGAAATCTTTTATTGCCGCTTTTGCATCTGCAATATCAGCCTGGTCGCTGGTTCTGGAATGTTGATCAGCATTACTGTTGAAGGCCAGGGTGACGAGGAATAAACCTAGAAGAATCTGTTTCATGAAGACAGTCCTGTTAATCAATGGGCGAACATTTGTATGCAGCGATTATAATGGATTGAAGCGTAAAAAAAAGGTGGACATGAAGCCCACCTTTCATTGTTCCTGTTATCTAGGAGCTTGTCCGAAGTAGGCTCTCTATTCTCGGACAGGCTCCTTAGCAATGGTGGGTATTTTATCCCACCAGTTCTTAATTGATGCTATTGGATTCCTGGTTTTTGTCCAACAAAGAAAACTGCCTGGCCAGTATCTGCTCATCGATACCCAGCTCAATCATGTCACCGACGATACGTGCAGACTCGCGCAGCAGCAGGTCGGGGCGATCGTCATCCTCTTCATCGGCATCCTCTTCGGCATCATCAGCCGCAGCTTCCGGTGGCTCGCCGGCGTCGGCAAGGGCATCAATTTCTTCCAGCAAAGGACCATTGTCATCCCGTGCAGCTTTCCTGGCCTTACGCTTGGCCTCGTCTTCATCCATCTCTTCACGACGCGTGGTTTCGAGCAATGAAATTTCCTTCTTGTCCTTGTTGTGATTGAATTCCTCGACATCACTGAGCAACCAGCCAAACTCCTGGTTATCACCAATCCTGTCCTGGTAACGGAATTCCGTCACTGCCACCATACGATCCATTTCGCCTTCACGCTCGTAATTGGCCGTGGGGATACTGGTCCACGGCAGTGCGTTATCAAGCGAGCGCTCACCGTATTCTTCGGGATCACCGGCGGACGGGAAGTGAATGTCAGGTTCAACACCACGGTTTTGGGTGGAACCGCCGTTGACACGGAAAAACTGCGCCATGGTAATTTTCAGCTGCCCCATTTTTCCTGAATCGCTGGTTGGGGCGTAGTCATCAAGATCCACCAGGTTCTGTACCGTGCCCTTGCCAAATGTGGTTTCACCAATAATCAGACCGCGGCCATAATCCTGGATTGCAGCGGCAAAAATCTCAGATGCTGAAGCGCTGTAGCGATTGACCAGTACGGCAAGCGGACCTTCCCATGCCATGCCGGGGTCGGTGTCTTCCTCGGTACTGATACGACCACTGGAATTACGTACCTGTACAACCGGGCCTTCGTCGATAAACAACCCGGTCAATGTTGTGGCTTCAAGCAGGGAACCACCGCCATTGTTTCGAAGATCAACCACCAGGCCTTCGATTCCGTCGGCCTTCATTTCATCAATCAGCTTCCTGACATCACGCGTACTTGAGCGGTAATCCGGTAAATTCTTCGCACGGCCATTGAAATCCAGGTAAAACACCGGTAAATCAATCACACCGACCTTGACCATTTCTTCATTTTCACCAGGGATTTCGATGATACGGCTCTTTGCAGCCTGTTCTTCGAGTTTGACCTCATCACGCACAATTTCGATGATCACTGCGGGGCCGTCTACACCGACATCTTCATGAAGAACTTCAAGCCTTACCACGGTGTGTTTTGCACCACGGATCTTTTCAACCACATCATCTATCCGCCAGCCGACAACATCCTGCATTTTTCCGTCATGGCCCTGTCCTACCGCAGTGACACGGTCACCGGCTTTCAGACTGCCTTCTTTATCCGCCGGTCCACCCGGTACCACGCTGGCGATGCTGGTGTATTCATTTTCACGACCCAGCAAAGCACCGATACCTTCCAATGACAGGCGCATTGAAATTTCAAAATTCTCAGAACTGCGTGGCGACATGTAGGCTGTATGCGGCTCGATTGATTGTGCGAAAGCATTCATGAAAAATTGGAAGATATCGTCCGAATTCAGTTCAGAAATACGTCGGTCCAGGTTCTCATAGCGATCATCAAGTGTTTCAAGGATCTCTTCGTCTTCCTTATCGGTCAGGCGTAAACGCAAATAGTCATTCTTTACACGTTGACGCCAGAACTCATTGAGCTCTGCCTCTGATGTTGCCCATTTTGTATCTTCACGGTCCCATGAATAACTTTCGTCAATGGTGAAATCCATGGGCTGTTGGAGTTGGGCGCGGGCAAATGTGACACGTTCACGGACCCTTTCAACATACACATTAAACATATCGTAGGCCACTGACGGATCAGAGTGCTGGAGTGCATCGTCCAGTTTCAGCCGATAGGGTGCAAAAGTGTCGATGTCCTCAGTCAGGAAAAAGCTGTAATTCGGGTCGAGCAAGTCGAGATAGCGGTCGAAGATCTTTTCCGAAAGCTCGTCATCAAGACGGGTATCTTTGTAGTGCCAGTTGGCCAGGAACTTGGTAGCCAGATTACTGCGCAAACGCTGTTCCAGGCTGGGCTTGAACAACACCTGCTCTACCGGCTGGGTAGAGGCCCACACCGAGGTGCTGATGAGTACTACAAACAGATACTTAAATATTCTCAAACTCATTTACTCCAACATTTATGACTTCAATAAACTGCATATCGACTATTTAGTGACCACAAACCCGGCTGTGAGTTGCCGGGTTAGTGTACTTTTATACAATTCTCCAAACTATTTAAGCATTGCACAAGGCTCTCACGCAAGGGTCAAAAGTTTAGGTGACCCGATCCAGCGACCAAATAAATCAAGCATGTAGAGGTAAACTCAGTCAATCAATCCAGATTCTTCGGCCATCAAATCTGCATGATATGAGGACCGAACCAACGGTCCCGAGGCCATGTGGGTGAATCCCAACCCATACCCAAGCTTAGCAAGTTTTTCAAATTCATCCGGTGTCCAATACCGCAATACCGGATGATGATGTACTGTAGGTTGCAGGTATTGACCTATTGTCACCATGTCTACATTGTGTGCCCGCAGATCCTTTAAAACCTGTTCAACCTGTTCAAAGTTTTCACCAAGACCCAACATGATGCCCGATTTGGTCGGGATATCCGGATGCTGAGCCTTGAAACGCTGCAGCAATTTCAGCGACCAGTCATAGTCTGCGCCCGGTCTGACATTCGGATACAGGGGCTTAACCGTCTCAAGATTGTGGTTGAATACATCCGGCGGTGAGGCCGCGAGAATTTCCAGGGCCCGTTCCATACGGCCTTTTCCACGGAAATCGGGTACCAGTATTTCCAGTTTGATATCCGGACTCAGTTCCCGGATATGGCTCAGACAACGGACATAGTGACCGGCACCACCGTCACGCAGATCATCCCGGTCAACCGAGGTGATCACCACGTAGCGCAATTTCATATCGCGGATAGTGCGTGCCAGGTTTTCAGGTTCGCTCTCATCCGGTGGATTGGGTCTGCCATGGGCGACATCACAAAATGAGCATCGACGTGTGCAAATTTCACCCAGGATCATGAAGGTGGCCGTACCCTTGTGGAAACATTCATGGATGTTCGGGCAGGTGGCCTCCTCGCAAACGGTGACCAGACGGTTATCACGTAAACGGGATTTGAGATCGGCCACCGCATTGCCTGAGGGCAGACGCACGCGGATCCAGGGTGGCTTACGTAAGGTTGGCGCGTCCTGATCAAACCGGGCCGTATTGCGTGCCACTTTGTCGGCACCCAATTCCTTGGCACCCGGATCTTTTGAACCAACAAGATTAATAGGAATTTTAGTCTGATCAGTCACTTGCGAATCTCATGCGGTTGAGGTTTCTGGTTTATGGCAGATCGCCCGTTACCAGGCAGAACCTGTCATTGTAGCCTAAAAACTCACTCAAGCCGTCAATCAGGCGATCTTCCACTTCAGTGATAGAGACATCTGCCAAAGCTGACAGCTTAGTTACCTGCAGACCCTGGAATCCACATGGGTTAATCCGTTGAAAGGGTTCCAGATCCATATCGATGTTGAATGCGAGGCCGTGAAATGACCTACCTCTGCGAATTCGTAATCCAAGTGAGGCGATTTTCACACCGTCAATGTACACGCCGGGTGCACCCTTCAATAGCCCGGCTTCCACCGAATAACTTTTCAGCAGATTGATGATGACCTGCTCGATACCCCTCACCAGTGTTCTGACGCCCATCCCCAGACGGGCAATATCTATCAACGGGTAGGCCACAATCTGACCGGGTCCGTGGTAAGTCACCTGGCCGCCACGATCAACCTGGATCACCGGGATATCACCCGGTGCGAGAATATGCTCTGCCTTACCCGCCTGACCCTGGGTAAATACCGGGGGGTGTTCTACCAGCCAAAGTTCATCAGCTGTATTTTCATCACGCTCATCCGTAAACGTCTGCATGGCACGCCAGACAAGCTCATAATCCATCAACCCAAGCCGTCGAACCCGCAATGTGGCCAACCCGTCACCCACGCCAAACCCACCAAACCCGTAGGGTGGGTAACTTGTTACCCACGTCTGACCCTCGTGCGTAATGAATTACACACCCTACGTTACCCACGTCTGACCCTCGTGCGTAATGAATTACGCACCCTACGTTATCCACGTCACAGCTTTGCTTCTCTAAGGACAAATAAAACATGCATTTCAGAGCGCCATCACAACCTGCTCACAATCCGTCAAATCCTGGTAAATACGATCCAGTTGAGCCTTTGACAAAGCCTCGACGGTCACGGTCACTGAAAGATATTTACCCGTACTACTGAGGTTGGTTGTTACGCTTTCACCAGCATACATCCCGGCGTGGGACAGAACGATACCCGTGATCAAAGCCTCGAAACCGCCTTCATCACGACCCATCGCCTTGACCGGAAACTTACACGGAAACTCAAGCAACGTTTCCTGCTGGCTTGTTTCTGTTTCAGGCGGATTTTTGGAAGCCATCAGTCATCACCAAACAAACCGCCAAACCACATGCTCATCCCATCCCATGTGCGACCGAAGAACCCTGCCTCGTTGACTGACTCCAATGCGATCAGGCCACGGCTTGTGATCTCCTTGTCTTCGAGACGGATGGAAATCTGCCCGACCTCTTCACCTTCGGCAATGGGCGCTATCAACTCCGGACGCATTTCTACCTGGGCATCGAGATCGTCGTAACGACCACGCGGGATAGTGACAAACAGCTCATCCTGGATACCCAGTTTTATCTGCTCTTTCTCGCCCTTCCAGACCTTGCCGTCGGCCAATTCCTGACCGGCCTTGTATAACTGAACGGTTTCAAAGAACCGGAAACCATAGTTGAGCAGGCTTTGGCTTTCGCTGACCCGTGATGATTCCGAACCGGAACCCAGCACCACGCTGACCAGGCGCATACCATCGCGTTTGGCTGATGCAGCGAGGCAATAACCGGCAGCCTGCGTATGTCCGGTCTTTAATCCGTCAACAGCCGGGTCGCGCCACAACAGGTTGTTGCGATTGTGCTGCCGTATATTGTTGAAACTATATTCTTTTTCCGAATACCAGGGATAATATTCAGGAAAGTCAGCAATCAGGGCAATACTGAGGGCCGCAACATCACGGGCCGTGGTGTAGTGTTCCTCATGCGGCAGACCCGTGGAATTCATAAAATGGCTATTGGTCATCCCCAATTGCGTGGCGTAATGGTTCATCAAACCGGCAAAAGCCTCTTCGGTACCTGCCAGGTGTTCCGCCAATGCGACACTGGCATCATTACCCGACTGGATCACCATGCCCTTGATCAGTTGTTCAACTGTCACTTCCATCTTGGGCTCGATAAACATACGCGAACCACCCGTGCGCCAGGCAATTTCACTGACGTTAACCACATCAGTCAATTGGATGTTGCCACTTGCCAACTCGGTAAACACAACATAACTCGTCATCACCTTGGTGATGCTCGCAGGTTCAACCCGCGTGTCCGGGTTGCTCTCAACCAATACATGATTGCTATTGAAATCTACCAGGATATAACTGTTCGCACTCAGCGAAGGAGCCGCCGGCGTAGGCATATTTTTGGGTAAAGGTGGCGGTGGACGTTGAGCCAGTGCAGCCAATGGTACGGCCAGTGCAATGGCAATTAACAACAGGATTTTCTTCATGATCAGCTATTATTCCGTAAATATGACGTTGGGGTCTTTTCGTCAGGAGAAACCACCCCTAGCGACTTACCTTATGCGGGCTTTCGTAACCCAGTTCAACTACACGGCGCCTGCTTGCTTCAATTTCTGCCTCTGAAGCATACGGCCCTATCCATACTTTATACAATCCCCGGCTTTTCTGTACCGAGACAGGTTTGAGTTGTGCGGCCAGCATTTTTCCAGCCAGATCATCGGCTGTTTTTCGCTTACTGAATGCCCCAACCTGTAAAAATGTTCCATCGGCCACTTTCACGGCAGCCTTTTTTGATCTTTTGACATCAATAGCACGCACATCTATCCGTGCGGTACCTGTTTGATCTACACCCAGCTTGATGGCTGCCGCATAAGACAAGTCGATGATGCGGTCTTCATGAAACGGGCCACGGTCATTGATCTTCACAATCATTTTACGACCATTATCAAGATTGGTGACTTCCGCGTAGGTTGGCAACGGCAGGCTTTTATGCGCGGCTGTGGCCAGGTGCATGTCATAAACCTCACCACTTGATGTACGCCGGCCATGAAACTTGCTGCCATACCACGATGCAATGCCCCGTTCGTGGTAACCCTTACTGGTGGGCAAAACCGTATAGGTCTTACCCAGCACGGTATAGGGGCTGTGATTGCCGTAGCGGGCCAGTGGCTCATTTGCAGGTACCGCGTCCCTGACTTCAGCAGCAGTGATTTTTTGGCTTGAAGGACCATCACCGGATTCTGCTTCTTTCTTCTTTTCTCCCGCACAGGCCGCCAGTAGCAATACCGCCAGGGTCACAGGGAAAACCAGTCTGTTCATCAGGATTTGTCCATTCCCTTTTTGATCTCCTGGCTCAGTTGGTAAACAGCCATCGCATAACGCGGGCTGCGGTTATAACGGGTAATGACGTAAAAATTCTTAAATGTCAGCCAATAACTGTTGCGATCTTTTTCAACCAGTTTTAAAACTGCAGCAGGTAAAGCAGGCGATAGTTCACTGGAACTGGTGAAGCCTTTCTCCTGCCATTCGGCTACTGTCAGTGTAGGTTTGAGGCCTCTTGTTGATATCTTGTCAAAAGCGGCATCGCTGGTTGCCCTGGCACGGCGTGTCACCGGTTTCCCAGGTTGCCAGCCGTGACGATGCAGGTAGTTGGCCACACTGCCAACAACATCAGCTGTCGAACGCCAAAGATCACGTTTGCCATCTGAGTCGAAATCCACCGCATATTCGCGGTAACTGCTGGGCATAAACTGACCCATACCCATTGCACCCGCATAAGAACCGGTGATCTCGGAAGCCGGCAGACCTTCCTCGGAAGCCAGCCGTATATAGTGCATCAACTCGCTGGAAAAGAATGGAGAACGGTCAGAAGAGAGGTTTTGCGGGTAATAGAATCCGAGTGTGACCAAAGCATCGACAGTCCGATATCCGCCGGTATTACGGCCATAGGATGTCTCCACACCGATGATGGATACAATGACCTCTTCATCCACACCAAATTGTGTTGAAACCGCCGAGATTAACTCGCGGTTCTCTTTCCAAAACTCAATACCCTGGCTGATCCGTTTATCAGTCAGGAATATTTTCCGGTACTCATGCCACGGTTTACCCTCGGCCGGACGACTGATAGCATCAACGATGGATTGCTTGTATTCGGCCTGCTCAAGCAGAGCCCGAACTTCATTCTCCGGCAGTCCATATTCCGACACCGCACGATTTACAAACTCGTCAGTCCCAGGGTGTTCAGTAGCAAAACCGGATACACAATAAAGTACCAATATAAGAAATTTTCGCATTAATCAAAGAGTCCAGATTGGGTAATTAAAAGGCATTCAAGAGCCCAAACACAGAGTTTACCCGAATGTGAAATAAAAACCGCGCCCATAAGACATATAAATTCCTCTATTTTATGAATTTACGATGGCCATAAATGGACATCATTATGCCGAAGCCGGCCAAAAGGGTTACGGCGGAGGTGCCCCCGTAACTTATCAATGGCAGGGGTACGCCCACAACCGGTAATACCCCGGAAACCATGCCGGCATTGACCAACACGTATACAAACAATGTCAGGCTCAGTGCCCCGGCTAGCAGTCTTGCGCCGGTATCACGTGCAATACTGGCAATGTATAAACCACGGGCAATCAATAATACATAGGTCAACAGCAACAACAAAACACCTATCAAACCGAATTCTTCAGACAGTACCGCCAGGATAAAATCGGTGTGGCGCTCAGGAATAAACTCCAGGTTTGACTGGGTACCATTCAACCAGCCCTTGCCAGTCAGCCCACCTGAACCAACAGCAATTTTTGACTGGATGATATTCCAGCCGTGGCCCAGGGGGTCGGCTTCAGGATTCAGGAATGTCCGTACACGGTCGCGCTGATATTCTTTCATGACCAGCCACAACACGGGGGCTGCAGCAGTAGCCAGGCCAAAAAATCCGAACAGGACCCGCCATCGCAGACCGGCTAAATAAAGTGTAAACCCGCCACTGGCGGCGACCAGCAATGACGTACCCAGATCGGGTTGGCGGTAAATCAGAAAAGTGGGAATCAACAATATTCCCAAGCTTACACCGGTGGCCTTCCAGCTTGGCGGCAGCACCCTTGGATGCAGGTACCAGGCAACCATCATTGGTACTGCCAGTTTCATCAGTTCGGAAGGCTGAAAACGAATCAGACCAATATCCAGCCAGCGTTGAGTACCACGGCCGACACCCAGCCCCCAGGTCGCCAATAGCATGACAATACCGATACCGTATAACCACGGTGTCCACGCTCTGAGGACCCGTGGCGGTACCTGGCTGATAGCCAGCATGACAACAAGCCCGAAACCCAGACGTACTGCCTGCCGATTGACCAAAGCCATGTTTTGCCCGGAGGCGCTGTACAGAACGACCAGCCCAAAACCGATGATCATCAGTATCAGAACCAATAAAACCGGATCAAGACGGGGTGCGCCAACCCATGTCGGCAACCAGCGTTTCATTGCCAGGCCCTCAAGGTTGTAGCTCCGGCTCGATTTCCTGTTCCAGCCAGGCATCAAGCGTTGCCCGTGCTACCGGTGCCGCAGCGGTTGAACCACCACCACCATGTTCGACAACGACGGCAATGGCTATTCTTGGGGCATCAACCGGCGCAAAGGCAATGAATAAAGCGTGGTCACGCAAATGCTCCGGTACTTCGTCGACGTTGTACTGCTTGTTGGCAGCAAGTTGATACACTTGCGCCGTACCGGTCTTACCGGCTATACGGAATGGCGCATCAACCGCTATCCGTCTTGCAGTACCACGCAAGCCATTCACGACCCGGTCCATGCCATCCAGAATCGTCTGCCAATCCTGTGGGTCCCCGACCGGTATTTCAAACTCAACCGGTGCCTTGACACGTTTTGCTCTTTCAACACCCGCCGGTTTGCTGGCGTATAGCAGCCTGGGTGCATATCGTGTGCCCCCATTGACCAGTGCAGCAAGTGCATTGGCCAGTTGCAGCGGTGTTACCACGTTGAAACCCTGGCCAATGCCGGCAATCACAGTCTCACCCGGATACCAGGGTTGATCATGAGTGACGCGTTTCCATTCACGTGATGGCAACAGACCCCTGCCTTCACCCGGGACATCAATACCCGTAACAGACCCAAACCCAAACTGTGCCAGGTAGTCGTGCATCCGGTCTATACCCATATCCATGGCCAGTTGGTAGAAATAGGTGTTCACGGATTGTTCCAGCGCCTCACCAATGTCAACCCAACCATGCCCCATGTCCTTCCAGTCCCGGTAAGGACGGCTATAACCCTTGATATAAAACTTACCATTTGAAAACACGCGGGTTTCGGGTGTGACAATGTCCATTTCCAGGCCAGCCAGACCAACAAAAGGTTTGAGTGTGGAGCCAGGTTCGTAGCCGCCATTAAGAGCCCGGTTGAACAATGGCCTGCCAGGTGTATCAAGTATGTCACGGTAAGCCTGTTGGCTGATGCCATGAACAAAGGCATTCGGGTCATACGCGGGTTTACTGACCAGTGCGATGACACTGCCGTCAAGCGGATCGATGGCCACTACGGAACCGGGTCGGTCCCCCAGTGCGTCCCAGGCTGCCCTTTGCACAGCTACATCAATGGATAGCACCAGGTCGGTACCGGGAATTGCATCCTGCCGCTCCAACACTTTTAAAACCCTGCCACGGACGTTGGTTTCAACACGCTCAAAACCACTGGTGCCATGCAGATCTTCTTCATGAAACTGTTCTACACCAATCTTGCCGATGGTACGGGTACCACGGTAATTACCCTCATCCACATTGGCGATATCATTCGCATCCAGGCGCCCGGTATAACCGAGCACATGTGTTAGAAGCTCACCATAGGGATAATTTCTGCTCAGATAAGGGACAACATCGGCGCCTTGAAACCGGTGCCGGTTGACGGCAAACCGGGCGACTTCACGTTCGCTCAGATTGAATTTTAACGGGACGCTGTCAAATTCCCGGTAATTACGGCGTGATTTGTGAAAAGCCTTACGGTGGTCATCGCTGAGGTCAACTAAAATAGACAGTTCTTCCAGGAGCGCCTCGAGACCGGCTGTTTTTCCCGGTACCATTTCCGGCACAATTTCCAACCGGTAGGCCGGTCGGTTTTCTGCAATGACCCGCCCGCGACGGTCATAAATCATGCCACGATTGGGTGTAACCGGCCGTACCCTGACGCGATTACTTTCCGAGCGCGTGGAGTAACCATCAAACGCGTAAACCTGTAACCAGACATAGCGACCAACCAGAGCCAGCATAAAAAGGGCAATAATGATCAGCCCGATCTTTGCCCTGCTCTCGAACAATTGTCGTTCTTCACGCTCGTCCTTTATCGCGCGGTTACCTGAATAGCTGATCACGATTTCTGTTGACGCGTCCTTGCGCGAATACGGTCAAGCAACAGGAACAACCAGGGCCATAAAACCATTGCTACAAGGGGTGGCAGCCAGTACTTCCAGGTAGGTATCGGCTCACCCAGCAATGCGGTTATCCAGATCAAAATAATGCGGTCATTGACCAGTAGGCCCAGAATACTCAACGCCTGCTGCCACGGTGGGAAAAAGCGCAAACGTGAACGAAATCGTTGTACCAGGAACACCATGACAACCAAGCTCAAGGCATGCAAACCCATCAGGCTGCCGCTGAGGATATCCAGCACAAGACCGATCAGAAAGGCCAGGCCGAGGCTGATCATGTCTTGAGTTTCCAATGACCAGTAAATCACCACCATTGCCACCCAATAGGGCTTAAACGGCGCCAGCATCTCGGGCAGAGGCAAAAGCGTCAGCAGGATAGCGGCAACAATGGTCAGAAAAATCAGGCTACGGCTTTCACGTCTGGATGTCATGGCACTTCACCCGGTATTGGCTCATCAGCAAGCTGTGGCTCAATCAATAACACCTCACGACCCCTGTCGAGCGCAGCGAACGGGCGCATATAGACCTTGGCAAAAGTCTCGCCGCTGTCACGCTCCACACGCTCTACTTCACCGACGGGAAACCCAGGGGGGAAGCGATCACCAAGACCGGATGTAACAACCATGTCTCCGGGACTCACATCCGCCTGCAAGGGTACATTGGGCATCAGTAAATGACTGGTTTCACCACTTCCATAAGCCACGGTGCGCAGACCGGTCCGGTTGATTTGTACAGGTAAGGCATGATCGGGGTCGGATATTAGCCGAACGGTTGAAAAGTGCCGGTGTACGTCCTCGACCTGACCAACGATACCCAGGCCATCTATAACGGCCTGACCGACGAGCACACCATCGTCAACCCCCCGGTCAATCCAGATTTTGTGCGAAAACGGATCGAGATCAACCCGAATCATTTCTGCAAACTGAAAATTATATTCCCTGCCCTGGGTCGCTTTGAGCAAATCCCTCAGTCGTTGGTTTTCCTGTTGAAGAGCAGCCTGGGTTTGCACGGAACCCGCGTTTTCCAGCAACTGTTGCTGCAATTGCTGATTTTCAGCGATCAGGTCCTCGCGCACCCCGGTATGTTCCTGAACCGAATGCAAGGCTTGCGCGGGCCAGGAGACAACGTGGAACACGGGCTCAAGTGCCAGTTCCAGTACGCCGCGTACTTTGGGGACATAATGTCCACGTTGATCCATGAACATCAAGACAATCGCCAACAGAATATACATCATCAAGCGCGCTGTACGTGTGCCGTCTGCGCCAAACCAGCGACTGGGAACTGATGATTCTGAATGTACCAATTTTTATCGTGTACCTGAATAATCAGGTGCGAGCACCTGATCTTATGTGTCTTTTAATATTAACTCGTGGTGAAAAAATCACCGTGGTTCTCATCCATCAACTCGAGTGCACGACCACCACCCCTGGCCACACATGTCAGCGGGTCATCGGCAACAAAAACTGGCAAGCCGGTTTCTTCGGCAATCAGACGATCAAGTCCTTTCAACAACGCACCGCCACCGGTCAGCACGATACCGGTTTCCACAACATCCGAGCATAACTCCGGTGGTGTTTGCTCCAACGCGGCCTTGACTGCATCAAGAATGCTGGCAAGACTTTCCGTCAGGGCTTCCAGCACTTCATTACTATTGATGGTAATGCGCCGGGGCACACCCTCGGCCAGGTTGCGACCGGACACCGACAGTTCTTCGGCTTCTTCATCAGGCCAGGCTCGGCCGATCTTGATCTTGATCTGCTCCGCAGTGGATTCACCAATCAAGGTGCCGTAGTTTCGCCGGACAAAATTGACAATCGCATCGTCAAATTGATCACCACCGACACGTACTGATGCTGAATACACCAATCCATTGAGCGATATGACCGCCACTTCAGATGTGCCACCGCCAACATCCAGCACCATTGCACCCCGTGCTTCATGAACCGGGATGCCGGCACCAATTGCCGCCGCCATCGGTTCTTCTACAAGAAATACTTCGCGGGCACCCGCACCCTCGGCCGATTCCTTGATCGCCTTACGCTCAACTTGTGTTGAACTACACGGGACGCATACAAGGACACGCGGACTCGGACGCAGAAAACGCGACTCATGCACTTGCTTGATAAAATGCTGAAGCATCGCTTCGGTCATGTTGAAATCAGCGATCACGCCATCTTTCAATGGCCGGACCGTACGTATATTACCGGGTGTTCGACCCAGCATGCTCTTGGCCGCACTGCCAACGGCTGCTACCGACTGGGGCCCGCCGGGGCCACGGTCCATACGCACTGCCACCACCGACGGCTCGTTCAGCACAATGCCCTTGCCACGCACATATACCAGCGTATTTGCCGTACCTAAATCGATTGATAGATCGTTAGAAAAAAGACCACGAAGACTCTTGAAAACCATGTTGTTAAATTCCGGGGGAAAATGCCAGGGTCAGGAATGATAATGTATCAGTCAGCCTGCTTTTCAGCAAGCAACATAACCCTGATATTAATTTAAGGAACCTCTGATCTATTCATGAACTCGTATCTTACATCCAAAATATCCAACTTCTGCGTTGCAAATCTTGTCAATAGCCAGCTATTACCTGCGATTCGCGCCTTGAAGTTGAACATTTTGAATTGCAATCTACGTCGCTCAGAATAAATCAGAGGTTCCTTAGTTAGCCCAGTTTTCAATAAACTGTCGGTCGCCACGGCAAAATAAGGTAAACTGGGCGGTTCCCTTAACCGCTTTTCTGAAACAGGTACGGACCAAAGTATGTCAGCATTAATCTGTGGCTCCCTGGCTTATGACACCATCATGGTTTTCCCGGAGCGCTTCAAAGACCATATCATTCCAGACAAGGTACATATGCTTAATGTGTCTTTCCTGGTTCCCGAAATGCGACGCCAGTTTGGCGGCGTTGCCGGCAATATTGCCTATAACCTGAAAATGCTGGGTGGCGACCCCTACCCGATGGCTACAGTTGGTGATGATTTCGGACCCTACCAGCGACGTCTTGAGACACTGGGTATATCCACCCGTTATATTCGTCATCTGGAGGGAGAATTCACCCCGCAGGCTTTTATTACCACGGATGTTGATGACAATCAGATTACTGCTTTTCACCCAGGTGCAATGCAGGAGAGTCATTTAAACAGGGTCGAGAATACAAACGGAATAACCCTGGGTATCGTGGCTCCGGACGGTCGCGAGGCCATGTTGCAACACAGTCGGGATTTCGATCGATTGGGTATTCCACATATTTTCGATCCAGGCCAGGCCATGACCCTGTTTGATGGTGACGATCTCAGGACCTTTATCAAGGAAGCGAACTGGCTGGTCGCCAATGATTATGAATTCCAGCTCATCCGGGAACGCACCGGCTTGGAAAAGCAAGAGGTGGCAGAACAACTCGATGCGTTGATCATTACACGTGGTGGTGATGGCTCGACCCTGATTACAAAAGAGAAGGAAGAACACATCGAAACGGTAAAACCGACTGCCATACTGGATCCAACCGGATGTGGTGATGCCTACCGTTCAGGTTTGATTTATGGACTGCAAAATGATTTGGATCTGATAACAGCGTGTCGGATTGGCTCAGTGATGGGCGCATTGAAGGTCGCAGTACAGGGCCCGCAAAACCATGTACACACGCTGGATGAGATTGTTGATCGCTTCCAAAAAGCTTTCGGTTACTCATTTCTCGGCTAAATTGGACAAAACCTGCCCTTAATCGGGCATTTACGGTTGACAATCGGGCCGTGTAAAAGGAAAATTGCCGCCCCCGACCGCAATGGCGGGGCGGTTTTAAGAAAACAGATAATGGTGATGTAGCTCAGCTGGTTAGAGCGCGGCATTCATAATGCTGAGGTCGGTGGTTCAAGTCCACCCATCACCACCATTTTTTATGTATGTTATTGAAAAAAATAACATACCATAACTTTCTAGATTCAAAGTTTCGTTTGGTATGCCACTAAGTGTGCCAACGGAGCCTATGAAGTGAACCCCCCATATACTTATAAAAACCGGTTAGGAACCTACTATTTTCGACTTATCAACACAAATAAAGGTACTCGCACTGAAATTCGGCTATCGTTGAAGACCAAGGACACCAATATCGCAAGGAAAAGAGCCATGAAAACGTGGCTGGAAGTGAACCAATGCGTATCTAGTGGTTACAATAGTCCTCGCATCATTAATCAGATTCTACGAAATTCGATTGATCAGATGCATAATAGAATTATGTCTGATAATAGCAACGAAACTCTAAGATTTGGGCCGGAACTAGTAAGCATCGTCGATATCGCTGGAACTCGTGATTTAGATTCACTGCAAGATATTGTCGCGTACGCTTACTCAGGCGGGGGCAAAATTCACGCCCCTTTCGGAGCTGGTGAGTGTACGTTTTTTACCATACATGACGAAGAATATGAGGAGCCGTCAAGTTGTCCCTATGATAAGAGTTATTTTACTTCTCCCACTGTAGTTCTAACCAATGAGAGTATTGAAGCAGCAATTTCATCACAAAATGGTTACTTCGAGTTTTCTAGATTTTTATCCTACGAACTGGAGGGTTGGAAAAAAGCACACGGCTTTACTTGCTATATAGAATCTCCAAAAGCAATCGGGGTAAAAGTAATTCAACTACATTTAGAAAGAGAGTTTGCCAGCAGTTTAATTCTACCACCATCAGGTATCACAGTTAATCCAACCAGCGAATTTGGGTCTATTTCTGAGGAACTTGAAAAGTTCTCAAAGGATAAAGTCCGTTCAGGTGACTGGACACCAGAAACTCTTGACAACTATAAAAGTATATTCAATACGTTTGTGGAGGTCGTAGGTGACAAATCAGTAGATTCTGTTAAAAGAACAGACATTCAAGATTACCTAAATGTGATAGACACACTTCCACCAAATAGGAAAAAAGTAAAACCCTTTAGGGATATGGACGCTAAGTCTGCCTCCGAATTAAATGCCAAGATGGGAGGTAAATC
>RCNC010000820.1_pt1 | contig 27934 bp, 21 predicted proteins | sample 2041301 | NCBI WGS metagenome assembly RCNC01 (sample SAMN09708231, study PRJNA481090) | Marine sediment metagenome, whole genome shotgun sequencing project. | biome: marine sediment; feature: ocean; material: sediment; isolation source: Sewage treatment plant 13A marine sediment (STP13A) ... | reverse complement strand
CGCTCGTCGGTGGAGCCGAGGATGATCAGCAGGAACATGCAGGTCAGCACCACCTCGGTGACCAGGCAGGCCAGCAGGCTGTACCCGCCGGGCGAGTGAGCGCCGTAGCCATTGGAGGCGAACCCGCCGGCCAGGTCGAAGGCCCCGCTGCCCGAGGCGATGATGTAGAGCACCGCGCCGCCGGCGATGCCGCCGGCCACCTGGGCGATGATGTAGGGTACCAGTTCCTTGGCCGCGAACCGGCCGCCGGACCAGAGGCCGATGGAGACGGCGGGGTTGAGGTGGCAACCTGAGATGTGCCCGATGGCGAAAGCCATGGTGAGCACGGTGAGCCCGAAGGCCAGCGCCACCCCCAGAAAGCCGATCCCCAGTTCGGGGTAGCCCGCGGCCAGCACGGCGCTGCCGCAGCCACCCAGCACCAGCCAGAATGTGCCGATAAACTCGGCGGTCAGTTTCCGTGACATGGTCATATCCGTCCCTCCTTGCGTGTTCTAAAAATCACGAACCTGAAAATCAATGCCCCGGCAGCGATCAGGATGAAGACCACCGCCAGCAGTTGAATCAGACGCTTGAAAAAATAATCGATGATGCCTTTGGAGGTCTTTTCAAGACGATCGTCGATGATCCGCTCCAGGGCCTCCATGGCCGCGATTCTCTCCAGGCGGAGTATCTCGACCACGACTTCCCTTTCACCGGTGATAACATCGACCATGATCTGGATTTCATCGTGCAGGTCGCTGGTTAGGGCCTCCCGCTGCGTACTGACCTCTGCACCCAACGCTGCCAACAGCTCGTGCTCGAACCCGTCCATCAAGGCGATTCGCTCGGCCTCCACCGCCTTGAGGATGATCTCGCGCTCACTGGCCACCAGGTCGGGCATATCATCCACAACGGCCGAGAGATCCTTGAACAGGTCGGTCAACTGGGTGAACTCGGCAAGCGCACCACCGATCGACTCGCCCCGCAGTATCTTTCCCACCAGGTATTCCGCCTGCCAGCGAGCCTGTTTCGGGAGGTAGGAGTTGTAGATATCCACCCGGGCCGCCACATCCATCATCCCTTCGTTGAGCAGGCCGGCGGTCTTCCTGATGCCCACCTTGGTGTCGGCGTTGAACGCCGCCAGCTGAGACGCGAGAGGCGGCCGGGTGGTCATGGTGTTGACAATGGGATTTTCGGTAACCCAGGCTTCCACGTCGTCTTTCAAACGCGCGGCGGTTCCGTCCGAACTGGCCAGGCTGGCCAGCGCCTCGATCTCTATTTCCATCGTTCCCAGAGTTTTCTGGATAATGGGCCAAATCCCCTCCGGCAGATCCACTCCTCTCCGGGCATCCACCCGGTTCCTTATCTGCAGAATCAGCGCCCACGTGTCGAACAGGGCAGCCAACGGGTCAGGATGAAAAATGGCGCTCTGCATCGCCGGAATGACGTTGATCTTCCACAGCAGCACCTCCTGCTGCAGTTCGAAATCACTGGTTTCGGCAATGATGGCATCCGCCGCCTCTTCGAGCATGCCGGAGAAGGGGGCAGCCAGGCCCCGCATGCGGATTCGCAGTTCGGCAGCGGAGATCTCCGTGGTCCCCGCCTTGACCATCAGACCGGACCGGCCTTTTGTCGAACCGAAACAGCCGGCAATGGGGGTGACGCAGAGGGCCATAAAGAGAAGAAACGTTATAGTCCGTCTCATGACCAGGGTTCGTTGCCAATCCATAACCACCTCCACCGATGCCAACAGAGATTCAGATCCACTCGGCAAAAATACTGTCCGGTGTCTTCTGTTCAAATTGATGTCTATATATTACCGAACAAATGGATTTTTCACCACCGGGGCGATGGTCAGTTTGAAGCTCCACTCCTGGGCCGATCACGGCGTGCCAGTCATAGGTGATGAACGGGCCCGAGGCCACTTGCCAGCCGCCGCCCAGGCCGAAGGCATACACATAATTTATGGTGGTCAGGCTGGTGTCGTAATCGTCATTCCCGGCCACGTCCCACTGGTGGCTCACCAGAGCCACGAGAGCTGCCAATATTCTTTCATCATCATTGGGCCTTTCGAGTGGGCGGTCCCGCCATGACGTGGAGCAATCGGGCATAATCACGTTGACCCTTTCTGACGGAGGCGAACGCCAGTGCCCAGGACGGGTAGTACCGTCAGAAGGCCAGCCTCGCCCGCAGGCCGAAAACCCAGATCTGGTCCTCCTCCGGGTTGAGCGCCGGGTTGACCAGCCACTGCACGTCGGGGGTGATGGCCAGTTCCCGTGATATCTGCCAGCGGTAGAACAGCTCGGTGGTCCACTGATTGTCGAGCCCCGGCTCGAAGGTGGTTTCGTTCGGCTCGCCCCAGTTGAGGCCCAGCCCCACCAGGTCGTTGCCCGGTTCCCACTGGTAGCCGAAGCCGGCGGCCACCGATTTCTGCATCAGGCTGCCGCCGTCGTCGGCGTATCCCGCCCGGAGAAAGGGCAGCCATCGGTCGTTGATATACCTGGAGAAGGAGAAGTTGGCGCCCCAGCCGTCGAGGACCTGCGCCTCCTCCCGCTCGTCGGCGTGCCACAGGGTGAGGTGGATGTTATTGAGGAACAGCATGTCCTGCGAAGTGGTCCAGCCGATCTCGATGTGTTTGAAATACTCGTGGGTATTGAAGAAGGACTTGAAACCGGCACCAGGGTCAGTGGGGTCCGAGTTCGAGTCAGCCAGACCGCCCATCAGAAAGATGTTGTCGGTGACCATGCCGGCGGCGGCGAGTCCCAAACCCTCATTGGGCACCGGGATGGTCAGTGTACCGGTACTGAAGGCGAAATTCATGAAACCGGTCCAGGGGCTGGCCAGGGCGTAAACATCGACGTAATCGGTGGGGTCCACCCAACCGCCCACCAGGGCCACCCGGCCCTGATTCAGCCGCTGGCGCCAGTAGAGGTTGGTCAGCCGCAGCCCCTGGTCGCTGAACGGGGGCTCGATGATCCCTGCATATCCGAGGTTGAAGCCGAAGTCGCCCGGTGCCACGTCGGTGTAAGCGTGCCGGTGCTCGCCCTTCCAGACCACCGCGCCGGTATTTCCCGACTGCCGCCCCACCAGGTCCCACGAGCCGTAAAAGCGGACCATGCCGCCACCGGTTTCGTCCTCACCGGGGCTGTCGCTGGCCCCGAAATACACCGCCGAGTAGTCGATGCCGTAGGAGAAGCCGTGTTTTTCGGCGAGCTGCGCCTTCCAGTCGGTATAGCGCTGCAGCGCCGTCTTCAGTGTCAGCGCATCCAGCTTCATCTGGACATCGACGGTGTCCGGCCCACCGAACCGCGGATTGTCCTTCCCCTCGGTGGCCGAATCGCTCTCCTCCGTCTCGCCAAAGGCGTACCGGTCGAATGATGGGCCACCAAGGAGCAGCCCGACGACGGCCAACAGGACCAGTACAAAGTGACGATGACCACCGGTTCCTGTTTTCAGTCCTCTCCTCATAGATTTAACTCCTGATCACTGGAAATCCGATGTTCAAACGCCGTGGAACCATCAGCACCAACCGCTTTCAGTGTGACGAGCACGTCCGGTTCAGTCGCAACCACTGCCCGCCAGATCGGCTGTTCGTCCCACTGAAAGGCACAGGAGCCGAAGGCGATGCAATCGATCGGCTCTTCGGCCACCGGGCCTCCGGCCGTTTCAGCCGTGTCCGTAAGCTGGGATGTGTTGCCGGTACAGCCTGCCGTCAGGGTCAGAGCAAGAAGGATGGTCAATATGCGGAACATGGAAATCTGACTTTCGGCCAAATGAGATTTGAACAAAACAAGCAAAGCCAGGGGGACTTTCAGTGCCCCCCTGGCGGGACGATTGACCTCCAATCATCTCCGTGTTCGAAACCTGCTATTGCGCCAACTCTTCGAACCGCGCCATCTCCTTGCTCATAGCCGAATCGAACGCCGAGATCGCGGCATCAATCTCGCTCGCGACCTTGTCGTACACTTCGAACCAGGGCTGGTTCGGCGGGCCCTCGCTCGTCTCCATGATGTTGTGCAACAGGGTCAGCTTGGCCAGGGCCTTCGTAGGCTGGCTGATGATCTGGACCAGGGTCGTGCCTGTCGACACCAGGGTGGATTCGAGATCGGCGCAGAGCTTGTCGATGGTTGCAGCCTGGGATGCGAGAGCGCCTGATCCTTCCAAGGCTCCTGCGACCTTCTCCCTCGCCGCGTGCGCCCTGAGCACGGCCTGGACACCCTTTTCGGTCTTGGCCTGCAGCTCCATCCAGGCCTTGCCTTTCCGGTCCGTCTCCTGGCGGCTGTACTTCTCGTTCGGGTTGATATTCAACTCGAAGGATTGTGTCTGCGACGTGCCGTCGACCGTCAGCCGCACCTGGTAGATTCCGGGCTTGGCGAACGGCTTGATGTTGACCGACGGCAGCCCGGGGATCTGGGAGACCGTGGAATGCCGCATGTCCCAGATGAAGCGATTGAGCCCCTTGCTGATGCTGACCCTGGGCTGCCCTGCGGCCCGGCCCCCGCTGTATTCACGATCCACGACCGCAGTGAACCGCTGCATGGGAATCTCATCCGTGCCGAAGGTCCGGATCTCGTTTCCCTGCTCGTCGAGGATCGACAGGCTGACGTCCTGGGCCTTCTCGCTCAGCAGGTAGTAGAGGATCACTCCCTGGGGGCGCGCGTCGCCGGCGTCGAGGTACTCGCGCTTCCTCTCTCCGTTCACCATGCCCCGCTCATAGAAGGTGTAGCCCGGCTCGGCGTTGCGGACGAAGTAGTATTTCTTGTCCGATGGGGGGCCGCCGCCGTAGTCCAGCCACCAGCTGTACCCGAACCGGAAGTGGTCTTCGGGCTCGAAGAGGTGCGCGGTCTTCTGAGCGAGATCGGCCGAGTACTGCCGGATCGGGCTGATGTCGTCGAGGATCCAGAAGCCGGCGCCGTGGGTCGCAATGACCAGATCCGCGTTCTTGACCTCGATGTCGAAGACGGGCAGTGGAGGCATGTTCAGATTCAGCCGCCGCCACTCCTTGCCGTCGTCGATCGACGCGAAGACTCCGGTCTCGGTGCCGACGAAGAGCAGACCGCGACGCTCGGTGTCCTCGCGAATGGTCTTCGTGACCTCGCCCTGCGGGAAGGTCCCGTCGAGGCGCGTCCAGGTCTTGCCGTAGTCGTTCGTCCGCAAGAGGTAGGGCGAGTAGTCGTCCGCCTTGCGGTAGCGGGTGATGGCGAGGTAGACGGTGGCCGGGTCGTGCGGCGAGACCTCGATCTCGTAGATACCCGACAACTCCGGGAGACCCGATGGAGTGACGTCATCCCAGTCCTCACCGCCGTTACGGGTCAGGTGAACCAATCCGTCGTCGCTGCCCGCCCACAGGACGCCCTCCTCGTGGGGGGACTCCACCAGGCGGTGAATGGTGGAGAAGATTTCCTGGCCGAAGTACTCCGGCAGCCAGGGTGTACCGGCAACCTTCATCTTGTCTTCCATATTGTGGGTCAGATCGCCACTGATCTTCTCCCAGGTCATGCCTTCGTCCCGGGTGCGGAAGACCACGTTGCCCGCCATGTAGATGGTGCCCGGGTCGTGAGGCGAGACGAGGAACGGGGCCTGCCAGTTGAAGCGGTATTTGAACTCCGAGGCGGGCGTACCGAAGAGCACCTCGGGCCACACCGAGCGGGTTTCGTTCTGCCCGGTGGCCAGGTTGTTGACGGTGAAGTTAGCCGCCGAGCCATAGGCGGCACCGGTCGTCAGGCTGTAGACGATGCTGGGATCGCCCGGCTTGGGTAGGGCTCGTCCCGTTTCACCATTGCCGATGGACTGGGTCATGTGCAGTGGGATGCCACCAAAGCGTGACGCGCTAGGCACGCTGTAGGTGTTCAGGTCTTGTGCGTTGCCGTAGACGTTGTACGGGAACTGGTCATCGGTATCGACGCGATAGAACTGCACACCACTCTGGTTGGCGAACGTGGACCAGGTCTTGCCGCCCGTCAGCGTGACCTGCGTGCCGCCGTCGCAGGTGATGATCATGCGGTCCGGGTTTTTCGGATCGATCCAGATGTCCTGGAAGTCATCCTTGACGCCGGGTTCGAGCACCCAATTCTCGCCCCCGTTCGTCGAATGCCAGACCTTGTTCCCGGTCACCCACACGTCATCCGCATCACTGGGATTGGCGTAGACGTGGTAGTGGTAAAACGGCCTGACGGTGATATTGGCGTCGGTGGAGACGAGGCGCCAGGTCTGGCCCAGGTCGTCTGAGCGGTAGAGCCCCTGCTGGGTCTCGGAGTCGATCAGCGCATAGACGCGCTGGGGGTCGGCCTTCGACAGGGTGAGGCCGACGCGGCCCATCATGCCCTCGGGCATGCCCTCGAACTCGGAGATCTCCTCCCAGCTGTCGCCACCGTCCAGGGAGCGATAGATGCCGCTCTCCGGGCCGCCCGTCTTGGCGCCCCATGCTTTGCGCTCGAACTCCCACATGGCGGCGAATAGCACCCTGGGATCCGCCGAACTCATCACCAGATCGATGCAGCCGGTCTTCTCGCTCTTGAAGAGGATTTTCTTCCAGGTCTTGCCTCCGTCCGCCGTGCGGAAGACGCCCTTTGCCTCGTTCGGTCCGAAAGCGTGCCCCATGGAGGAGACGTAGACGAGATCCGGGTTGTCCGGATGGATCCTTACGTTGGCGATGTGCAGGGCGTCTTCAAGCCCGATGTGCTGCCAGGTCTCACCGCCATCGACGGTCTTGTACATCCCATCGCCCCAGGACACGCTTTGCCGGAGCTGTGGCTCGCCGAGGCCAACGTACATGATGTCCGGGTTCTTCTCATACAGGGCGATGGCTCCCACCGAGGCGTAATTGAACTGCCCCTCGCCGACGGGCGTCCAGTAGGCGCCTGCATCCTCGGTCTTAAAGAGTCCGCCTGATGAATGGCCGAAATAAAAGACAAAGGGATCGGTCGGGTGGCCCACGACCGAAGTGCCGCGCCCCCCGTTGAACGGACCGATATTGCGCCATTCCAAGGCCTTTATCCCTTCCTCCTGGATCGTCCCGGCAACAGCCAAGTCAACGCCGACAAGTCCCACCATGCAGAGCGCCATGGCGAACAGGATCACCGTTTTGAACCGAGTATGCTTCGTCTTCATCTCTCCCCCTCCAGTTTCTCTCGAAAATTTGACCACGCGCCCATGGGGCGCCGAACCCTCAAACCTGAGATTCATGATTTCAAAATGGCTGTGATGACAGTCTTGTCCACTATTTTTATTCCAGGTCGCTGTCCAGGCACTGGGTGATTCAGCTTCTTCCAGCCAGTGGCTGATCAGGGTGCTTTTGCCATATCCGGCCGGCGCCGAGACCAGGGTCAGCGGCCGGTCACGGCCCTCCTCGAGCATCCGGTGCAGCCGCTGGTGGCAGACGATGTCCCGGGGCACCCTGGGGCGGTGCAGTTTGGTGTGAATGAGGGAGGCAAGATGTCGTTTGACGACCATAGTCTGATTAACTTGTTGAAATAGAGCCAAATACACAGATGCGCGATAATAATATCCCAAGAATCACGATGCTGGCAAGAAAGCAGAAACTCCAGATCATCCAGGAAACATTTATCTGACTTTTTTCATGTATTGCACGAATTTGGTCAGATCAATATTTCCAACAGATGAAACCCCACACTCGCCCTCACCCATTCAACCTGCAGCAGTTGGAAGCGCCTGAGTGGAGGTGCTCGACCGATAGTACCCTCGACAACCAGTTCCGCCCCTGACAGAATAGACGCCGTTCCCAGCTCTGCCCCAGCGGGGCTGAATCGTTCAAATACCAGTGTGAACCGTAAATGCCTGCCCAGCTTCATGTAACCGCACATCAATCGCTCGCCCTCCCATTGATCACCCTGTTCCTTATCGGGCTGATCCTCCTCGCCCCGGCCTGCCGGCAGGCCGAACCGGAGCCGGCCCGGCCCAACCTGCTCTTCATCATGATCGACACCCTGCGGGCCGACCACCTCTCCTGCTACGGGCACGAGCGGGAGACCTCGCCGAACATCGACCGCCTCGCCGCTGAGAGCATCCTCTTCGAGAACCACTACTGCTCGATCCCCTTCACCCCGGGCTCCCACTGGTCCAACTTCACCGGGCGTTACCCGCACAACTTCGGCGACTCCATCTCCGAGGCCGCCGAAGGGGTGATGGGCGACGCACCGGTGATGACCCTGGTGCTGCGGGAGCAGGGCTACCGCACGGCGGCCTTTATCAGCAACGACATGGTGAAGTTCCTCGGTGGGATGTTCGGGCACTTCGAGCGGTTCAACGAACGACAGTACCGCAAGAAGCACGACACCGGCTTCTACCAGACCACCAACGCCGCCCTGCAATGGCTGGACGGAAACACCCGGGAACCGTTTTTCCTCTTCATCCATTACTGGGACCCCCACGCGGTGTACAACCCGATCAACGAGTTCGACCTGTGGAGCGAGGGGCTGGAGGGCAACCAGCGGGAAGCGGCCCTCTATGACGGTGAGATCCGCTTCGTCGACACCAAGGTGCGGATGCTGCTGGACAAGCTGGACGAGCTGGGGCTGGACGACGATACCATCGTGGTGCTCACCTCAGACCACGGCGAGGCCTTTGGCGAACACGACGGCCGGGACTTCCTGCTGCAGAAGGAGAGCACCTACTACACCGGGCACTACAAGGGGCTCTTCGACACCGAAACCCGGGTGCCCCTGCTGCTGCGGGTGCCCGGTCTGGATGGTGGCCGCAAGGTGAACTCCGTGACCCAGTCGGTGGACCTGCTGCCCACCCTGCTGGAGTTGCTGGTGATCGGCAATGAACGCACTATTGACGGCAGCTCACTGCTGCCGCTGATCAATGGGGAACCGCGGCCGGACAGCTACGCCTTCTCCGAGATGCGCAAGCGGGTGGGGGGCCGCACCGTGCTCTCCAAGAGCATCGTGGCCGACGGCTGGAAGCTGATGGCCATCGAGAGCGATGAGGGCGAGGTTCTCCGCCTGCACCGCCTGGAGCAGGGCGAGGACCAGAACCTGGCCGGCGTGGAGGGCCCGCTGGCCGAAGAACTGCGCCAGCGGATCCACGACCTCACCGACGGCAGGGTGATGGAGGAAGAGGAGCGGGACGCGGAGACCCTCGAACGGCTCCGTTCGCTGGGCTACATCGAGGATGACCTCCAGTAACGGGGCACAAAAATCGGGGACAGGCACCGATTTCCTGCGGAAATCGAGAGCCAGTCCCCATTTTTGACTCCTCGCAATGACATGTGTGCCAACAACTCCTTACGATGACAGGTGTGGGCAAAAAAACGGCGGGTGGTTTGTCAATCGAACCACCCGCCACTGGTTAGCCGGTTGGATAACCGACGAGATTTACATTACGGGGCAAAGAAGGTGCCGCAGGTCACGTTGACACCGTGGGTGATCTCCGGGGCACCGTAGGCGGTGAAGTCGTACTCCATGGTCAGCGTGCCGCCGTCAAAGTTGAAGCCGCGGACCCAGGCGTCATGGGTCTCGCCCGGTCCGGCACCGACAAAGATCTCATCCATGCCGTCGCGGTCCACGTCACCGCAGCCGACGTTGACCCCCCACTGGGTGTAGTCAAAGGCCATGAGGTTGATAGCGGAGATGGATGTAACCGCACCACCATCGATGTTCCAGCCGCGGAGGTGCGGCCCGAAGACCGCGCCGGGACCGGCGCCGGTGATCAGCTCGTCCATACCGTCACCGTCGATGTCACCGCAGGCCACGTTGACCCCGTACTTGTTGGTGTTGTACGCCAGGAAGCTCACACTGGGGATCGAGGACAGGGCACTACCGTCGTAGTTCCAGCCGCGCACGTGGGGGCCGTAAACCGCTCCGGGGCCGGCACCGGTGATGATCTCGTCGAAGCCGTCACCGTCGATGTCGCCGCAGACCACGTTTACACCGAATTTCGGTGTGCCGTAGGCAAAGTAGCTGATCCCCGGGATGGAGCTCACCGAGCTGCCGTTGTAGCTCCAGCCGCGAACGTGAGGGCCGAACACCGCGCCGGGGCCGGCGCCGGTGAGAATCTCGTCCACACCGTCATTGTCGAGGTCACCGGCGGCCACGTTGACCCCGTATTTCAGGGTGCCGTAGGCAAAGTAACTGAGGCCGGTGAGCTGGTCGCCTTCGTAATCAAATCCGCGAACCTGCGGACCGAAAACAGCGCCCGGTCCGGGGCCGGTGAGGAAGTTGTCGAAACCGTCTCCGGTGACGTCACCCACGGCCACGTTGACGCCGTACTTGTCCACGCCATAGGCGCTGAAGGCGGTACCGGCAGAACCGGTCGGGTTCGCCGGATCCCATGCGGCCACGCGGCAGACGTTGTCCGGGCCGGGTCCGGGACCGGTGACGATCATGGTAGCCCTAACGTCCGGCGGGACCGGCTGGGCCTGGACGAACATGATGGCGTGGAGGTTGGCCTCGTTCCAGCCGTCGCCCACGGCCAGGGTGCCGCTGATGTTCTGCGTCTGGCCGGTCTCGACGGCGGTGAGAACTTCCTCCCACACCGGGAACCCGCGGGCCAGGTTGGGCTCACGTCCCGAGTCCTCTTCGTAAACCGCCACGTAGACGAGGGCGTCGGGGTCGACGACGACGGCGTCCAGGGCTTCGATGGTGCCGCTGACCGTGATGGTCCCGGCGTCGATGGTCATGTCCAGGCTCATCTCCAGCAAGCTGGTGGTGGCCAGAATCTGATTGACCAGCGGCAGATAGTTGTCATACATCGAACCGCTACCCATACCGCCGAGAGAGTTTAGATAGCCGCTGAAATAGGCGTCGGGCACTCCGCTCACACCGTAAAAACTGGAACGCGCGCCGTGCTCCGGGCAGGACCAGCCGGAGGTGGAGTAATACATGAGACAGACAAACTCGTCGTCACCGAAATTGGCCAAGAGGTCGATCATCCCCTGCTCCGCAGAGGGACAGTATGCTCAGCCGTCGCGGGCGAACACTTCGCCCATCACCACACGATTGTCCCCGACATTGGGGACTCCATTTTTCACTGCCTGGATGATCTCCAGATCCTCTGCCGCCATGGCCGCCCCGGAAAACACCGAGACGATCATCAGCAGCAGGGCCAGGACCATCGAGGACAGCAGCTTGAGGTTCAGCCACTTCGTCATTCGATTCCCTCCTGATGCGGCTACCGCCGGTGGCGGCGCCAGGTAAAAGTATTGCGCGGCGGATCCCTTCACTCACCGGTCCCCCGCCGCAGGAGATCAGGTGTTACGATTTTCCTTCTACTGCCCGCTTGCGGGCGCCCTCTTCAACCACTCCTCGTAGGGAACGGAGGTTTGCCAGAAATACTCGAACAGCGCGGTAAACGCGTTGGCGATGGCGCCGTTGCGGATGCTGGCCATGGTCAGTTCGCCCGGCTTCATCAGCGACCCTTCCTGGGCGAAGAGCACCGTGCTGCTGTCGAAGACCATCATCTTCAACGGCAGGGAGGCGGAGATGCAGATGTCGATTCCCAGATCGTGCATCTGCTGCACCGCGGAGACCGCCGCCTTGTTCTCGGGGATATCGACTTCGAAGACCCAGCGGGAACTGCCCTTGCCATTGATGAAACGCTTGTAGGCCCGCAACTGTTCCTTGACCTTGGTGTTGGTGTTGCAGGCGTAGGGTGGCCGCCCGAATCCGAGCAGCTCGCCGCTGGAACCCCGCACCAGGTTGCAGTAGTGGCGGTGGATGCTCTCCGTGCCGTTGAGGATCTCGATATATTCGATGGGGGTGGCCGACTCGTCAGCGGCCGCGTACAGGCTGGTCAGGTCACCGCCCAGCTGGCTGATCTCCTTGATCCGATCCTTGAGCTGGCCCTCCTCGGTCTTCAGCGCGGCCCCGGGGTCGACGGCTTCGTAAACCCGGCGGTTGCCGATCTTCTGCTCACGGCAGAAACCGCGGCTGACCAGGAAGCGGACAGTCTCGTAGATTTTTGTCTGGGAGATGCCGGAATCGCGCTGGAGCTCGGCAGATGTGGCGCGGCCACGCTGAAGCAGCGCCAGGTAGACCTTTGCCTGGCGCTCACTCATTACGCTGTCCACCAATCTTGCGAGAAGGTTGTTTTCTTGCATGATTCCTGGCGAAACCGGTTCTTCGAGCAAGCAATCGACACTACCCCCCCTCCGGGGGAGGTGTAAATATACTCCGAGGCCCCGGGGGTGTCAAGAGCCGTGTTGAGATCCCCGTAACCACTGGCACTGGCAGTAATAATCGTCAAAATAAGTGGGAGAAACCACCGCCGGGGGACCGGGCCCCCCGGCGGTAGATGGACAGGCGATTCGTTATGGCGCACTGGCGGTGAGAATCTGCTGCGAAGAGCAGGTGTCACCAGCCGGCGGGTACGGCGGCTGGTTGTACGGCGCCGGGGTCACGTCCTCCACGTCCAGAACAATAAGATTGTCGCCGATCAGTGTCCCCAGAGCAGGAACGCCCAGGATCCAGGCGATGAAATAGCCCTCCCCTGCCGGGATGTTGGTGTAGCCGGCACGCCAATTGGGGAAGTAGGCGCCATTGGCCAGCGTGACAGCGAGGTGCGCCGCCATCCGGCGGATCTGCCCGATGTAGAAGTTGTCCAGGTTGACAGCGATCTGCGTGGTGAAAGGAACCACACCGGCGGGCGGCACCAGGGAGATGGAACAGCCAACGGTCCCCGGGGAACTGACGCTGAACGAGCCGAAGGCCACGTCGTTGTCCGGATTGGCATCCTCGGGCAGGAGCACGGTGACGATGGTGGTGAAGTCCCCGGCCTCGAACAATTCCAGCGGGCTGAAGACAACCTCCGTCGATTCACCGGGGGCCAGCACGGGCCCGGTCATCACCTCACCCCAGTAGGGTGTGCCGTCCATCCGTTCCACTTCAAACATGATGTCGAAAAATGAGTCGATATGGCCGTTGTTGATCACGTGAACCGTGGGCATGACGATCTCCCCGGGGGGGTAAACGCCGAGGGGATTGTCCGTGCCCAGGGCGGCGGCATCGTATTCCATCACCTGCAGCGGCACCCACCCCCGGTCGGTCTGGAGCGGGTCGGCGACCGAAGTGGCGGTGCAGAAAACGGCGTCCACGGCCCAGTCCGGCGCTTCGAAAGGCACGAGCACATCGGCCAGCACAACCGCCGACTCCCCCGGGTTGACCGGTAGGGTGAGCGACCCGGGCGTCACCGCCCAGCCCAGCGTGCTGCTCAGCTCGCAGAAGAAGTCGTCTGCTGCCATACCGTTGTTCACCACGTGGAACTGCACCGGGACGGCAGTGTCGGGCCAGGTCATCACCGGCTCACCGGCCTGCACGTCCACGGTGGGCATCACCACGAAGTAGCACTTGTCCTCCACCGGGTCGGTGGGGTCGATGGCCGAAAGGGCTGAGAGTGAGACGGCGTTAACCGTCCCCGGGGGTGTTCCCGGCGGGACGGTGACCGCCACCGGAACCAGCTGCAGCCCTTCCGGGTCCAGGGGTATGGTCATCATGGGCGGCGTGGTGAGCCAGCCCAGTTCGTTGGTGATCTCCACCGTGACCACGTCCGGGATCTCATTGGGGTTGTACAGCATCAGCGGCGCCTCAAAGATCGTGTCGGGGAACAGGCGCACCAGGTTCTCCAGCCACTCGGCATGGGTCACCGTTGCCATTGCCCGGAGGTGCTGCCGCATCCGCCTGCGGATCAGGTCTTTCTCCTTCGGGTCCATGTCGCTGGTGAAACAGGAGTCGTAGGCCCGCTCCTCCTCGTCGTAGGCATCCCACTCGGTGAAATGGAACCACCAGGTGCAGTCGGTCCAGAAGCCCGGCATGTCGGACCAGCAAATGTGGATCTGCCAGGCGTGACGCAGCTCGTGTATCTTGGTCGAGGCCACCAGGCCCGGCCCGTCCTTGAAGGCGTCGGGACAGAGCACCACGTGGATGTCGGTTTTGGTCCCGTAGGTGTAGCCGTAATCGGTGCTGTTCGGGTCGTAGGAGACAGAAGTGTTCGGCGGCTCCTCGATATCGTAGTAGTCGTCCACCATCTCGATCACGTTGGTGCGGATATCGGTCTCGATGGATTCCCAGTGCTCGGCCTGGGCGGCCCAGTAATCGGCGTAGCCGGGCAGCCACGAGTCCCGCCAGTAGGCCTCCCGCTCGCGACAGCGGTCCGCGTTGGCTGCCGGCCCGTCGCTCTGATCCATCGCCTCCTGGATCTGGCGCTTCTGCTCGTCGGTGGGCTTGGTCAGACGCTCATCAGCGGCAGCCGCTCCGGCAACCAGCAATACGAAAAGAAGGCAGCAGCAGAAAATTGTCAGTGTTTTCTTCATTCTCCTGCCCTCCCCACCGGCACTTCCACCGTGATCATCGCCGGGGTCGAAACCAGCCGGCCAATCCAGGCCGTTCCCCCGCCATCGGGGTACGGGTTCCAGTAGACCGCCTCGATGAAGTAGTCCCCTGGCGCAGTAAAGTCGAACCCCAGGCTCAGGTCGTAGTACTTGTGCACCCTGTCCCCGGTGTTGAGGGTGACAAAATCGCCCGGTTCCGGCTCCACCGGCTTGACCTTCATCACGAAGGGCACTTCACCGGAAGGTCCATTGACCAGATAGGAAAGCACCGCATTGGGGTCGGGCTCGTGGCCCACGGTGAGCTTGGAATTGATGGTGACCGGGGAAGGCCCCATGTTGGCCACCAGCACCATCCCCTTCACCGGGTCACCCGGCGCATAGATGGTGCTCCCGTCGTAAATTTCCCGGTCTAGCTGCAGGGTGGCCATCAGGTCCGGTTCGGGGACGGCGAGCCCCACCTGGTCGAGGAAGAGAGCCAGCATGCCCGGATCGCTGGTGCAGTGAAAGCCGACATAGTACGTGCCCGGGCTGCCCACCGAGAAGGGTAGCGCCATGTCCTGCGGGGTTTCGAAGGCCAGGGTCTGGTCGCTGAAGAGCATGGTGGTCATGCCGGCCGGATTCTGGGTCTGACCAATCCAGACCGCCAGCTTGTGCGGTTGACCGGCCGAGGTCACCCTGGTTTTGAAGTAGAGGGTGCAGGCCTCAGCCGGGGTGAGGTTGAGCGCTCCGGTGAACACCCAGTCGTCCGCCGGCTGCACCGAGCTGGTGAAATGACGCAGACCGCATCCGCCCCGGGCCCCGCCAAAATCCCAGGGTGTCCAGGCATGGCCGTCTGAATTGACGTCATCCACCACCCAGCTGGGGGGAAGTGTAGCGAACTCCCCGCCGAAATCCTCCCAGAGGGTGAACCGTTCATTGGCGATGGAAAACGGGGCGGCCAGGGCGATGATCAACAGACCAAGCCCGGCCCCAGACAGACACCTTTTCATTGGACGTACCTCCTCCATCTTCATGGTGGCCATTGATCAACCGACGATCGCAAATACCAATGAAAACAGCGGTCCGAAACTCCCGGACAGCAGTTGGTCGAGACTGATCCAGTTGAATAGACAGGGGTGGTACGCCCGGCGTCTTTTCCCTACAGGGGCAATCGGGTAAACACTTGTCGACGAAGGGCAAAGCTAAATCTAATGATCGTGGAGCAGATCGTCAAGCTATTTTTCAAATCAATAGGAACCTATCAGTCACCCGCCCATGCGGGCGACTGATAGGTCAGAGCCAGGACAAGCCGGCAACTGTTGTCTCTTCAGCCGCTCACGGAGACTGACCGGTCACCGTGCAGGAGGCCGTGCCGGTATCTCCGGAAGCCGGGTACGGCGGCTGGTTGTACGGCGCCGGGGTCACGTCCTCGGCGGCCAGGGCGAAGACGTTGTCGCCCACCAGGGTGCCGAGAGCGGGAAGGCTCTGGTTCCAGGAAGTGGAGTAGCTGCCACCGGGGCCGAGGTTGGTGTATCCCGCGCGCCAGCCCGGAAAGCTGGCCCCGCCGGCCAACTGGACGTCCAGACGGGCCGCCACCCGCCGGGTCTGACCGGCGTACAGGTTGTCCAGGGTGACCCACATCTGGGTGACAAAGGGCAAGGTGCCGATGGAGGGCTGACAGGCCAGGTCGGCGTCAACCGTGGCCATGGTATCGAGATGGGTGATAAAGGCACCGCGGCCGTGGGTGAAGGCCACCAGGGTGTCCGGGTCCTTCCAGTCCAGCGACTCGACGATGGTGTGGGCCAGGCCACTGTTGGCCGGGAACCAGGTGCCCCCGCCGTCATTGCTGGCAAAGAGACCGAGCTCGGTGCCCACGTAAAGCTGCTGCGGATTGGCGGGACGGACCGCGATCCAGTGGGCCGGAATATCGGGCACCCCGGTGACCGAGATACCGTCGATGGAGACCCAGCTGTCCCCGCCGTCGGTGGTCTTCATCACGTGTGGAACACCATAGGAGGAGATCGTGCAGTAAGCGGTTTCCGTACTGACCGGGTCGGCAGCCACGCTGCTGATCCACCCCCCCGGCAGCCCGTTGGCAAAAACCTCGAAGTCGGGTTTCTCGGCCAGGCCGTTGGTGGTCCGCGCCATGTAGCCGTTGATGAAGCCGAACCAGACCACGTTGCTGTCCACCGGCGAGATCGCGATGGCTGAAAGCTTGGTCGCACCGCTGAAATCCGGCCCCACCCGTTCCCACAGCCCGGCACCGTTCGAGGTGCGCCAGGGCCGGCTGCCCCCGGTCCACATCACATCAGGGTTGGCCTGGTCCATGGCCAGAGGCGTGATGAACAGGCCGTCGGTGTCGGTGATCCCGGTCACCGCCGGGCTGAAACTGATCCCGCCGTTATTGGTCTCGGCGATGGTGGGAAAGCCCTGGATCTCCACGAAGTAGTGCCGGTCATCCCTCGGGTCGATGGCCACGTACCCGCCGTCGCCGCCATAGACGTATTCCCAGTCTTCCGGGGTCGCGGCTGATTCCACCTGGCTCGATCCGTTATCCTGGGCGCCGCCTACAAACCTGTCGGCCAGCAGGGCCGCATCGCCGTGGTAGAACTGAGTTACTCCGTAGCCGTTGTTCATGTTCTCCCAGACGATCTCCGGCGGCGGTCCGGGATCCGGACCGATGGGGCACTCCTCCTGGGTGGTGGCGGCCCGGGCAGTGGCCGTGCGCCAGACCCCGCCGTCGTTACCCACGTACATGGTCTGGTTGGAAAGACCGTTGTACCCGGGGTGAAAGACGATCTCGTGCTGGTCCACGTGGACGTAGGTGGTGGGCTGGGGGTCCCAAAGGAAGTAGAACCAGTAGCTGGCCAGGCCGAAGGTCTGGCCGCCGTCGTCGGAGCGGAAGAGGTCGATGCCCCCCACCCAGACGATCATCGGGTTGATCGGGTCCACGGCAATGACATTGTCGTGCCAGCCCTGGGAATAGATTGTCGGGTGCTCGTAGCAGCCGGTGGCAATGGCCAGGTAGCTGAAGAGCCAGGGGCTGATCGGGTGCTCCTGGTCGAGCACCGCGTTGAAGGTATATCCATCGTCCGCGCGGAAGACACTGATCATCCGGCCCAGGCCAATGCCCGTACCGTTGTCGGCCATGGTGAGGTAGATCACGTCATTGTTGCTCGGTGCAATGGCGATCTCCATCCGGCCCTGGGTCGGCCCGGTGGTGTAGCCGACCCAGCTGTCGCCGCCGTCCTCACTGAGATAGAGGCCGTCCGATTCGTAGATGCCAAAGGCGGCAAAAAGGGTGTCCGGGTTGCGGTCGCTGCGAACTGCCAGGTCGCTGCAGCCCACGGAACAGCCGTTTGAGTTGAAAGGCCCCGACAGATGCCGCGGATTGCCCAGCAGGAGGGACCAGTTCTCCCCGGCATCGGTGCTGCGCCAGACCCCGGTGCGGGTAGCGGCGTATATGCGATTTGTATCGTTGGGGCTGATCACCAACTCGTTGACGTAACGGAACGCGCCCTCGGGCACACCGCTCACCGTTCCCGGCAGCTGGTTCCAGCTGGCCCCGGCATCGGTGGACTTGAAGATGCCCAGGCCGCGGCTGGCGTTGCCACTGAATACACCCTCGCCGGTGCCGGCATAGAGAACACTGGTGTTGCTGGGGTCGATAACCAGGGCGCAGACATTGAGATTGAGCATCAGGTCGTCGGCCGGGTCCCAGCTGGCCCCGGCATCGGTGGACTTCCAGATCCCGCCGGCCACACCGCCGGAGTACATGGTGTCGGGCGTGACCGGGTCGATGACGATGGACCGGGTCCGGCCGCCGATGTTGCCCGGCCCGATGGACTGCCAGCTGCTGATCCCGCCCGGCCCCCTGCCCCGGCCCTCGCCGGCCAGCGCCGCTTCCCGGGCCCGAATCCCGTCCAGTTCCCGCCGCATCTTCTCCAGGGGCAATTCAGTCTGTCCCGGCGCCAGCCGCTGCTGGAGAAAGAACTCTGCCGCTTCCCGGGGCTGGTCCATGGGTGCCAGTTGCCGCGCTTCCAGACGGTCACGCTTCTCCCCCAGCGCCTGGAGAGTCGCTTCCAGTTGCTCGTTGGTCAGCCGGTGTTCGCCGGTCATTTTTTCAGGCGATCGTCCGGCGAGCAGGGCAACGGCCAGAACAATCAGAACCAGCGGGCTGTATTTGAGCAGTTTCACGGCGTCATCCTTTCGCGGGCTCATGGTGAATCACCGGATTTCCGGGACAGTTGCAGACCTCATGGATATGCTTTACCGGGAATGCTGTCAAGGAGACTGTTCCCCCACCACCCCCAGCAGCCCGCCAAATTCGGGCAGGATGTCATGGTCGGGAATGAAGGAGATCTCCTCTCGCCGGCCGCGGTAATAGACTGCCAGGGGGCGGAGCCCATGGTGGTGGGCCCCCTCCAGCTCGTCCAGGTCGTGGCCGAGAAATGCCACCCGGGAGGGGTCGGGGGGAGGTCCGGGCAGCTCAGCGATGACCCGCCGGTAGGCCGCCTCATACATCCCGGGGTCTGGTTTGCGCAGCTCCATATCCTTGGAGGTGATGAAGCCAGTGATCTGGTCCACCAGTCTGAGAACCGTCTCATAGCGCTTCTTCAGTTGCCCGGCGGTACGGTGGGTGTCGGAGAGGATGACAAAGGGGAACCCCCGCCGTTTCAGTTCAGCCAGGGTTTCCCGCACGCCGTCCCGCAAAACCCGGGTGGTGCGCAGGGCCCTCCGTGTCTCGAGAACCAGATCCACGTCGATGCCCAGTTCCCGGGCCAGGTCGGCCAATGCCTGCTCATCGGAGTAAGCCGGGTCGCGCTGGGCCCGGCGGCGGTAGGGGCCGATGCGGTTGGTGAACTCGTCGTACTCGATTTCGTATTGCCGCCGGATCGCCTCGTGGTTGGCCCGCTTGCCCGGAGTGTCATCGTACAGCACATACCCGCTGTCACTGATAATCCCCACAAGATGCTCGGACATGCCATTCTCCCGCTTTGAAGCTGTTCGAAGTTATGGTAAAAGCAATCATCGGCCTGCGCAAGGAACCGGCCGCCACCGAGGTCCAGAGATGAACAAAAACGCCCCGGGAGATATACCCCGCCTCAAACCTCTGCTCCGCCTGCTGGACGATGCCGCCCGTGACCAGGATGACATGTGTATCTGGATCCACCCCGATGATCCCGCCGCCAGCAGAGTCATCACCTCGGACAAAAAGGCGGAACTCCTTTTTGTCTACGACCTCCAGGGGAGGACGGTGCAGTCGGTGGCCACCCCCAAGCCGGGCAACATCGACATCCGCTACAACGTCCCGCTGGGCGGTGAGAGCGTCGACCTGGTGGCCTTCAACCAGCGGCGGGACGAGAATCTGGTCAAAGTCTTTGTCGTCGACCCGGCCGACGGTACCCTGCGCCGGGTGGACGACGGCTCCATCGTCACCGAACCGGGGTATGGCAGCGGTCTGTTCAAGAGCGCGAAGGACGGGCGGCTCTACTTCATCAAGACCTTCAAGGACCAGGGGATGGTGGAACAGCTGGAACTCTACGACGGCGGTGACGGCACCATCCAGGGAGACCCGGCCCGCAGCTGGAAAGTCGGCCAGTGCGAGGGGGTGGCGGCCCATGACGCCTCGGGCAGGCTGTTCATCTCCGAGGAGAAGCTGGGGATCTGGGCCCTGGGCGGCGAACCGGAGGATCCGGCTCCCGGAGAGCTGGTGGCCCGGGTGGGTGAGAACGGCCTGGCCGCCGACGTGGAGGGGATGGCCGTGCTGCCCCTCTCCGAGAGTGAAGGTTACCTGCTGGCCTCCAACCAGGGCGTGGACAATTTCCACGTCTACCGCTTTGGGGACGAGTTCAAGTTCATCGGTGCATTCGCCATTGAAGGGGCAGAACACACCGACGGAATCGCTGTCAGCGGTGTCGCCCTGGGCGACCGTTTCCCCAATGGAATCTTCACCTGTCACACGGTGGGGGCCGAGGGAAACGTCAAGCGCTGCCCGGTGCTGGTGGCGTCATGGAAGGATATTGCTGATGCCCTGGGCATCGATGGTTCGTCCCTCGATCCGCGCGTTTGATCACATTTTTCCAACTTTTTCCCGGCAACGGCCGTTTCCCCGTGGTAGAACGTACAAAAAGATGGGGGAATCGGCCATGCGACGCTTTACCCCGAACTTCTCGCAACAGATCAATCTCACCGCGGTCCTGATCCTGGCCCTGCTGGTCTGCGCTCCCACTGCTGCAGCCGAACCATCCCCGGCCCTGATGGTGGGGAATTCGACGCATACCAGGACCTGGGCCTGACCTTCGGGGGAACCGTGGCCGGAGGATATTTCAATATCCCCTGATCTCCCCGGGGAAACTGGTGTTTCGGGTTGACGTTCCCCCTCCATTGACGCATATTGAACAGTGCGTCAGCGCTCCACGTCTCAATCACACAATTAGCGACAGCATCCGGTCTTTGTCCCTTCATTTCAACCCCGTCGGCAGGAGGATGTCACGTGGACTTCTTCCGCCGTCGCCATCGACGAGGTAAGGCCATGAGGAAACTGTTCCTGCTTGCATTCCTCTCCATGGGAATGCTCATCATCGGCACGGCCGTCCATGCCGGTACCGTTGAGGGGCCGCCGCTGGGTCTGCCACCGGTCCCCATCCCCGAGGACAACCCGCAGACACCGGAGAAAATCGCCCTCGGCGACAAACTGTTCCACGATGAACGGTTCAGCACCACCGGTGAGGTGAGCTGCGCCACCTGCCACGACAAGGAGAAGGCGTTCACCGACAGCCCGCTCAAGGTCTCCGAAGGGATCAACAAGCTCACCGGCACGCGCAACGCGCCCACCGTATTGAACGCGGCCTACATGAAGACCCAGTTCTGGGACGGCCGCTCCCCCAGCCTCGAGGACCAGGCGCTCCACCCCCCCACCAACCCGGTGGAGATGGGGCTGGCCAACCACCAGCCGATCCTCGACATCGTGCGCAGTGACCCCGAATATGTCACGGCCTTCGAAGCTGTCTTCAGCATCAAGGGCAGCGAAACCACCATGGACGAGGTGACCAAGGCCATTGCCGCCTTCGAGCGGACCCAGGTTTTCGGCAACTCGCCATTCGACCGCTATTACTATCTCAGTGATACCAGTGCACTCACCGATCAGCAGGTACGCGGCCTCGACATCTTCATCAACCAGGGCCGCTGCGTCTCCTGCCACCTCATCGAACAGACCCAGGCGCTGTTTACCGACAACCGCTTCCACAACATCGGCGTGGGCATCAACAACATCCAGGCCGATGTCCCCCAGCTGGCCCACGCTTTCCTCGAAGCCGACTACACCCTCGAGGAAGTGGACGTGCAGGTGCTGGGCGATGCCCGCACCTCGGAGCTGGGCCGCTTTGCCGTGGACCGCAGGTTCAATGACCTGGGCGCGTTCAAGACATCCACCCTGCGTAACATCGACCTCACCGCCCCGTACATGCACGACGGCAGTATCGAGACGCTCAAGGAAGTGGTGGAGCACTACAACAATGGCGGGGTGACCAACGAGGGCGACCCGGTGAACGACTTCCTCAGCGGCGGGATCCGTCCGCTGGACCTCAGCGACGAGCAGATCGACGACCTCGTGGCCTTCATGGAAGCGCTGACCAGTGCCGAGCTGCAGGAGGAAAAGCCATGAGCGGCACGAGACCATCGATCACCCGGCGCAGCTTCCTCAAGGCGGCCGGCCTGGCGGCCGGTGCCAGCCTGCTGCCGGTGAGCAGCATCCGCCTGGCCTTTGCCGACGAGAGCAAGGACTTCACCTTTGCCTATATCTCCGACTCGCACATCCAGCACATCGGCGGCACCAAGTTCGTCCGCAACTGGGACCGCGGGCTGATCCGCGCCGTGGCCGAGACCAACCTGCTGGTGCCCGAGCCCGATTTCGTGATGTTCGGCGGCGACCTGGCCCAGCTGGGCACCAAACCCGAACTGGATCACGGCGCCGAGATGCTCTCGAAGCTGAAATACAAGACCTACTGCGTGATGGGCGAACACGACTACTACCTCGACCTGGGTGAATACTGGTCCGAGCTGTTTGGCCCGCAGTATTACAGTTTCGACCACAAGGGTGTGCACTTCGTGGTGCTGAACAGCATCCTCACCTTTGACGAGTGGACCCACGAGCGCTGGCCCAGCGCCGAGCAGCGGATGCTGGAGATGGCCGGGCTGGACAACCCCAACGGCTCCCCCTTCATGGTGGGCCAGGCCCAGCGGGAGTGGTTGAAGCAGGACCTGGCCGCCGTGCCCCCCACCACCCCGGTGGTGGTCTTCTCCCACTCGCCGATCCAGAAGATATTCAAGGGCTGGAACTTCTGGACCGATGACGCCGAGGAGATCCAGGCGCTGCTCAAGCCTTACGCCAGCGCCACCGTGCTCTACGGTCACGTGCACCAGATCCAGTACAACCAGATCGGCAACATCGCCTTCCAGTCGGTGATGGCCACCGCCTGGCCCTGGCCCTACCCTGAGACGTACGCCCAGGCGGAGATGGACTGGCCGGGGATGACCGTGCCGATGAACCGCGCCGACCCATTCTTCGAACGGGACGCCACCGGGTGGCAGACCGTCGACCTGGCCAATGGCCGCACCGGGATGAACTACACCCTCTACAACAACACCAACCGTACGGTGAAGTTCAACCCCAAGACAGGTCGCCCTGAGGACACGTCCTACCAGGACGAATCAACACGAATCGCACCCCAGATACACTACTGATAGGAGTGAGCCATGTGGAAAAAATATGCCGGAGTCGCAGTGGTGGTGCTCGTCCTGTCGGTGGCGCTGGCCAGCGTGGCGGTGCGCACCGACGAGTTCACCGAGGAGGATCTCAAGCGCTGGGACAAGGAACAGATGAGCGTGGTCAACTACGGCCGCGAGCTCTGGGGCAGCGGTGACCTGGGGACCAACGGTGTGGCCTGCGGCCAGTGCCACCCCAACGGGTCCAACACCCATCCCGAGACCTATCCCAAGTTCCAGCAGCAACTGGGCAAGGTGATTGCCCTGCGCGACATGATCAACTGGTGCCTGCGTAACCCGATGGAGGGGGACCCGCTGGAGCTGGACAGCGCCGAGATGATCGCCATCGAGGCCTACCTGATGCATGAGCGCAAGGGGGTGGCCATCGCCCCGGGCAAGCACTGATCACCATCGACCGCTGAATTCAGGTTGCACCAACCAAAGGGGCCGGGGTAAACACCTCGGCTCCTTTCTTTTGTCCGACCAGCGAGTCCGCCCGGCTCTCACCGCTCCTGAGCGATAACGGATGCTTTGAACGCCGGGTAATCGGCGCGCATATTGTGGCTGGTGGAGTAGTAGTTGGGTGCCGTGAAATTGGCCATGACGTTGTAGAGGATGAAGTAGAGCATCACCGCACAGAACGCCGCACGCGCCCGGCCCGGGGTCAACCACTGGAAGCGGTGGAACAGAAACCGGCAGAAAGAGATGTTGGCCACCGGCAGGAGGATGAAGAGATGCCAGTGGCTCAGTTCCGCCGGGCTCATGGCCACCAGCACCACCATGGCGATCAGGCCGGCCAGGATGTAGTTCTCCAGCGGGTCCGGGCAACGGAACCGCTGCCGCCAGAATCTCCGCAACTGCCAGCCCAGCCCCCACAGGGCGAGGAGCACACTGCTTCCGCCCAGCAGCCAGCGCAGGGGATCGAACACATGCTTCACCGCCGCCTGTATCCCCTCACTGCCGAACCGGGAGTAATCCAGGTTGGAGAAGATGTAGTGCGGGAACACAAATGAGTTGTATCGCGGCCAGTAGGAGACCCCCTTGATAAAGGAGAATGGGTGAACCAGGTTGAACCCGTAGTAGAAATGCCCCTTGCTCTCGTCCACCACCGGGGCCAGATTCTGGTCACCCTGCATGACCAGGAACCAGGGGATGAGGGTGACCACGATCAGCGTGAGCGCCAGGGCAACTCCGAGCCAGTTTATTCGGAAAGATTTCCGCAGGTAGAGGAAGCCGCTCATGATCACCAGCAGCAGCGCCGATGGGTGCAGCTGAAAGGCATAGCCCATGGCCAGGACATGCAGAAAACTCATCCAAAACGCTTTCGGTTTTTTGACCAGCCGGTGATAACTGTAAAGGTGCAGTGCGGTGGCGCAGAACAGATAGGACGGATTCCAGAGAACGGCTTTGGACACCCGCCAGGGTGAAAGCCAGAACAGGCCGACAAAGACAAGGATCTGCAGCGGCGTGAACGTCCCTCTGAGGGCCAGTACCAGCAGCCCGAGGCTGGCCAGCTGCAGCAGGCCGATGAGTAGTTGCGGGGCCATGGAACTGTCGGCCAGCATCAGCGGCAACCCCACCAGGGCGGTGGTCAGGCTGCCGGGGACATTGCCGCCGCTGGTGACCAGGTTGCCGTAGTGCTCCCACTCTCCGAGGAAAGCGAGCCTGATCCCCTTTTCCAGCAGTTGCTCCTGGTCCGAGGTCATCACCACGTTCCAGGCATAGAACAGTCCCTGAGCAAAACCGATCAGGACGATGCTCCAGAAAACGGTCCTGAGGAACGTCTTGTTCTCCAATGGCCCACTCCCCCGCCACGACCAATGCTCTCTAAAGGTGTCCTGGTACGGTATCGCAACACCATATCGGTAGCAAGTGCGGCAACCCGGAAACAGGGCGAATACAAAAATACAAATCCCCTGTCCGGATTTTCACCCGAATGTCGCTTACCGATGTGAGGGGCAATGACCAATCCAGGCAGGATGCCCCGTCACAGGCTTTACCAGCAATACTCATGGGGGAATCAAAATGAAATTGAAGGTGATGATGGCAATCCTGATCTTCGTGCTTTCGGGCCTCTGGGCTCTGCCCGCCGGGGCAACCTGGTCCAAGGACACGGCTAAAACAACCCGGTCTGCACCGCGATCAACGATCAGCAGTATCAGCGCAACATCAGCGACGGTAACGGCGGCGTGATCATCTCCTGGATTGATGACCGCTTCGAACCGGACGAGCAGGATCTCTATGCCCAGCGGGTGGACTGGTTTGGCACTATCCAGTGGGCCGATGGCGGCATCCCGATCTGCACTGCGCCGGGCCATCAGAACTCCCCCCGGATGGTCGCCGACAACACCGGCGGTGCCATATTCACCTGGAAAGACCAGCGCTGGGGAACCGACTATGACCTCTACGCCCAGTGGGTCGATTCGAACGGCTACCTCGGCGGACTGGAAACCATCAACGCCGCCCTGGGTTGCCTGCCCTGCTCGGGAGCGGTGCCCTTCAGCACCCGGTTCCGGGCCACGATGTACAACCTGCTGGACGACCAGTTCCGCCGGGTGGCCGGCCGGGTCAACATCCTGCTGGCCAACGGTTCCCAGGTCAGCAACTGGCGTGCCGGGTCCACCACCCTTTCACCAGGAGAGGCCTACAACGCCTCCTGGTACAGCACCATTCCAGCCATCAGCTCGATGATCGGGCCGAACCAGTTCACACTGGAGCTGGAGGACGTGACCCAGGCTCCCTACAACCAGCCACCATACATGCCGTCGGGAGACACGGACAGTTACACGGTCACGGTGAGCGGTATCGCACCGTAAAAGGCTGAAACAAATAGTACGCACCGGGGACGGCGGCCATGGGCCGCCGTCCTTGTTTGTGGGGGCAGACTAAAGCCGATCATGATTCAGCGGCTGGCATCACCAAACGCCTTCACTTTGTAACACTGATTGCACATGATTTTTTGCCGGGACCGTGGGTTCCCGGAAAACAGGCTGCGGGCATCCTGGAATTTTTCATTGTTCCAGACCGACATGAAATCATCATCCCCAAATACGCCAAAATCATCCCGGTCCATGAACTGCAGGCAGCAGGGCCCGATCCCTCCATCCCAGTGAAACGTGGCCGTGGTCCAAAGCCAGTCACAGATCCCACCGCGGCGGTCATCCACCGGCCTGTTTCGGTCCGTGATTCCCGGCATGGTCACAAAGCGGTCGAAGCCGATATCCTGTGACAGTCCATGCGCGCGCTCCACCTGGTGTGCGTTGTGGGGAAAGATCAGATATTGCCAGGTCAGAAACGGTTTCCTTCTTCCCAGCCTTTTCCTGAAGCTGATGAGTCTTGCAGCGTTGTCCAGGGCGGTATCCAGACTTCCGCCCTTTCGGTACTGGCCGTAGGTCTCCTGGTCGGCGCCATCCAGCGAGACGGACAGGTAGGTCAATCCCGATTGGAGCAATCCTTCGAGCTTTACGTCACTCAGGCGGACATTCAAATTCGTGTGGATGCTGGTGCAGACCTTGCGCTGCTCGGCCATGGATATCATCTGCACGATGTCCTTGTGCAGCAGCGACTCACCCCAGTTGAACAGATCAATGATGTAGGCGAAATCACCAAGTTCATCGAGGATACGGCCAAACCTCGCCAGATCCATGAAGCCCCTGGGACGGCCCTTGACCTGTTTACCGGTGGGACAGTGAGAGCATCGCAGATTGCACGAGTTGGTGACATCCACGATCAGCCGGTACGGCCAGGCGGTGACCCTGGACCGGCGCAGTTTTCGCTCGACCAGGGACCTGGCCAGGTTGCGCAGCTTGCGAGGTGTGCTGTAGTTCAGCAGGGCGTGCTGACCCTGGTGAGCAAGACGGCTGCCCGGGAACGTCTTCATCGCATGTTGTTCATCCAGACCTCTGCCCGGTCACCCCGTCACGGTTCGTCGGGAGCCGCGGGTGTGTCGGGTTCGACGTTCTTCACATACGTGTCGAACCACTCGATCTGCTCCCAGAGGACGTGTTCGATGCTCTCCCGCGCCCGGTAGCCGTGGTCCTCGAAGGGCAGCAGCACCAGGCGGGCGGTACCGCCCGAGCCGCGCACGGCCTCGAAGAATACCTCGGACTGGAAGGTGAGCGTGCCGGGGTTGGAGTCGGCGTTGCCGTGGATGACCAGCACCGGTTCGTTGACCTTGTCGGCGAAGAACGTGGGCGAGACCTGGATGTAGGCGTCCCGGGCCTCGAAGAGGGAACGCCGCTCGGACTGGAAGCCGAATGGCTGGGTGGTCTTGTTGTATGAGCCGCTGCGGGCGATACCGGCCCGGAACAGGTCGGTGTGGGCCAGCAGGTTGGCCACCATCAGCCCGCCGTGGCTGTGACCGATGACACCGATGCGTTCGGGATCGGTCACGCCGATCTCCACAGCCTTGGCCACCGCCGCCTCCGCATCGGCCACCAGCTGGGGCACGAAGGTGTCGTAGGTGGTTTCCGGGTCCCCGATCATCGGCATGGTTGTGTTGTCGAGCACGGCATAGCCCTGGAGCAGGAAAAAGAGGTGCGAGGAACCGTAGATCCTGCTGAAGCGCCTGGTGGAGCCGCGGACCTGCCCGGCAGTGGCCGGATCGGAGTATTCCATGGGATAGGCGTAGACCACCGTGGGCAGCGCCGTGCCCTCCTTGTAACCGGGGGGAAGGTGCAGCTGGAAGCTGAGCGGTACGCCGTCCTCCCGCTCGTAGCGAACGAGACGCTTCTCGATCTGGCGCAGCTGGGGGGTCGGATCCTTGAAGCGGGTGATGGGCTTCCGGGTAAGGGCCCGGGTGGCCTCGCCCTCGGCGGCTTCCATGGCCTCACCCAGGGTCGCCAGGTAGTAGTTGGGCACGTCGACGGCCGATTCGGAGCGCAGGACAAAGCGGTCCTCGTCACCGGCAAAAGCCACGAAATA
>RCNC010001205.1_pt1 | contig 28000 bp, 26 predicted proteins | sample 2041301 | NCBI WGS metagenome assembly RCNC01 (sample SAMN09708231, study PRJNA481090) | Marine sediment metagenome, whole genome shotgun sequencing project. | biome: marine sediment; feature: ocean; material: sediment; isolation source: Sewage treatment plant 13A marine sediment (STP13A) ... | reverse complement strand
GGCCGGGTCGGTGCCGGGCAATGGGTGGCCATTTTCGGCTGCGGCGGGGTCGGCCTGTCCGCCATCATGATCGCCAACGCTCTGGGTGCCCGGGTGGTGGCTGTTGACATTTCCGATGACAAACTGGATATGGCTCGATCCATGGGCGCATCCGAGGCAGTCAACGTCCGGTCCGTGGAAAATGTGGTAGAGGCGGTTCGCCACTGCTCCGGCGGCGGCGCCCACGTGTCCGTCGACGCGCTTGGCAGCCCCCGGACCTGTTTCGATTCGATTGCCAGCTTGAGAAAACGGGGAAAACATATCCAGGTGGGCATTCTCAACACCGAGGATCGCCACCCGGCGATCCCCATGGACCTTGTGGTTGCCCATGAATTGGAAATTCTGGGCAGCCACGGCATCCAGGCCTTCGAATACGGACGGCTGCTGGACATGATCGCCGCCGGCCAACTGCACCCGGAAAAGCTTATCGGGCGGAGGGTGAGTCTGGAAGAGGGGATTGCTCAATTGACCGTCATGGATCGGTTCGATCAAACCGGCGTGACGGTTATCAATCGCTTTTAAGTCACCGTGGCCACGCCGGGATTGAGTATACCGGCATGGCCGCTTTTTGGGTTGTCGCCGGCGCTATCCGCCGTAGATTACAGCCAGAATCGTCGCCTTGCCCGAAGCGGCGGCAATCAGATGGGGGGTGGTGGAGAGGTAGTAGGCGCTGTCCCCTTCAGTCAGGTCGAAATGATCGTCCCCGATGTATAGTGAGACGCTCCCGTCGAGCACGTAGATAAACTCTTCACCGTCGTGGACCGAGCGGTCCGTGTCCGGCGCCTCTTCCAGCTGGACAATCAGGGATTCCATATGCCGGCCCTTGACTTCCGGAGCGAGGCTCCGGTAGATGTAAGCCTGCTTCTTTCCCTTCAGCGAGGTCGATCGGGAAACGATTTTCTGCTCCCCTTTGCGGGTGATGGAATAGAGCTTCTCTCCCACACCGGACACCAGCCGGCCAAAGGCGCTGTCAAGGGCCTTGGAGAGTTTGATGGCCGTTCCCAGCTGAGGCTGAACCTCGCAGCGTTCGATGCTGGACAACAGCTCTACGTCAAAGCCGGTCATGTGGGACAGCTCGTCCAGAGAAAGGCCCTTGGCTTGTCGGATGGCCTTGATCCGTTGGCCGATATCCTCCTGGCCGCCTTCCGGCTGACTGCAGGTGCCCTCCTTAATTCGTCCGGTCAGGTCTTCGAAGTAGTCCACGTTGATGTGGGGTTTTTTTTCGCCTGTTTCCATGGCAATGCTCCTGGTTGAATAAATCATCCCGGTTTTCCAGTCGGGATCGGTAGTGGGTGCAGTGGGTTGCCTGACTATCATGCCCCGGTTTCAACTGAGGGTCAAGGCGATCAGGGGCGATAGCGCTCCGGCAGCACGGCCTTGTCCGCCCATTCGGACGGCAGCTGCTGACCGGCCGATTCTCCCATTTTCTCCTTGAGCTTTTTTAACCCCGGTCGGGCGAACTTGGGATGGCCCTCCTTAAGGGTGCGCCCGTTGATCACCGCCTCACTCCTCAGGCGATGGCCCACGGTGCGCTCCAACTGACGTCCCAGCCACAAGATGCGGTCGACATTGTAGCCGTGTTCAATGCCCATCTCATCGATCTGCACCAGCATGTCTTCGAGGCAGCTCAACCCCACGTAGCGGGGATCTTCGTAGTAGTATTCACCGGTGCCCGGCACCGGGCAGTCGTCCAGGAAATTGGCCGGCTGTCCGCCCAGACCGCCCAGGGTTCCCTCGAAGTGGCAGATGCCTGCCTGAAGGGCAGCCAGCACCGAGGCCGACGCCACCCGTTTGGTTTCATGGAAGTGGGCGATGTGCACCGAGGTGTCGGGAATTTCGTCGAGAATCATGGAAAAATAACGGTACACATTCGCTGCCGACGCACTGCCGTCGTGGTCGGCATGCTCGATGTCCGTGGCACCGATTTCCAGCCAGCGTTTGGTGAACTCCACCGCGTCTTTCAATTCGGTGGCGCCGGCAATGGGACTGCCCCAGATGGTGCTGACGGTGCCGCACATCTGAAGACCGGCGTCCCGGCACTTGCGGATGGCACTTTCGCACTCTTTCCAGTATTCGGGCAGGGTCAGGCCGGAGTTGGCAAAATGGTGTTCCTCTTCGGTGGAAACCATCATCAGGCAGCGATCCGGCCCGACGCCTTTTTTCGCCAGCGCGATGGCCCGGTCCACACCCGGCTCCCGAATGGTCACGGCGGTAATGGTAATGTCGTCCGGGTTGATGCCCTTCTTTTTGCATCGGCCGCGGAAGCGGTCGCTGCGCAGGTGCGCCAGAATCTGTTCCGCGTCACTGAACTGGGGCATCAGGTAGGGGTTGCCCAGGTTGGTCACCTCGATGTTGCGGCAACCGGCAAAAATCATCTCCTCGGCATAAAAGATCTTGGCCCGGGTGGAGATGAACTTTTCCAGATGCTGAAAGCCGTCGCGGACAGTGATGTCGCCTAAAGTGATCTTTTTAGGCATCCTCGGAAACACTTTCCAATAATCATATTCGGTCATGCTGCCTCCTTATTGTCTTCCTATGAATGGATGGGCAACCCAAACACCTGCCCACATGGGTACGTTCATCAGTATCCGGTCAAAACCCCTTGTACACCGGTTTTCGCTTCTCTTTGAAGGCGGCCAGTCCCTCCAGCCGGTCTTGGGTGGGAATGCAAACCCAATACGCGTTGGATTCGATCGCCAGTCCCGTGGACAGATCCGTTTCCATGCCGTAGTTGATGGCATATTTAGCCTGTTCGATGGCCACGGGGCCGGTCTCACAGATCTCGGCTGCCATCTGCCGGCAGGTTTCCATAAGACTTTCAGGTGCGCAAACCTGGTTCACCAGACCGATCTGTAAGGCCTCGGCCGCACCAATACGTTTACCGGTAAAGATCAGTTCTTTGGCCTTGCCCTTGCCAACAAGGCGAGGCAGGCGCTGGGTCCCTCCGGCACCGGGGATGATGGCCAGCCGGGTTTCGGTAAGTCCCATGCTGGCGGTTTCCGAGGCGATGCGGATGTCCGATGCCAGGGCCAGTTCAGTTCCACCACCCAACGCCACGCCGTTGACCGCAGCGATCACCGGTTTGTTGAGCTGTTCAATGGCCGTGAACAGGTTGCGGATGGTAAAAATGTACTCCTTTACCTGAATAGGCGACAAGGTGGCCCGCTCCTTCAGGTCTGCACCGGAGCAAAAGGCCCGATCGCCCGAACCGATAACAATGATCACGCGGACATCGGGGTCAAAGCGGATGTCGGCGATTTTAGCCGCCAGCGCATGCAGCAGCGCAAAATTGAAAGAGTTCATCACCTCGGGCCGGTTCAGGGTGATGACGGTCACTCCGTCTTGTTGCTCAGTGAGCAGAATCGTGTCGTTCATGCAGCCCTCCATATACGGACATGTGAATTAAAAAGGTCAACATCCGATGTAACGGGAAATGACGATGCGCTGGACTTCCGAGGTCCCTTCACCGATGTCCAACAATTTCTGATCGCGGTAAAAGCGCTCCACATCGTACTCTTTCATCAGCCCGTATCCTCCGTGAATCTGCACGGCGTGGTTGGCCACCCGCCCCATGAGCTCCGAGCAGTAGAGCTTGGCCATGGCGGCCTCTTTCTCGAACGGGCGCTTGTGGTCCCGCAGCCAGCAGGCTTTGTAAAGCAGGTTTCGGCCGCACTCGATCTCCATGGCGCTGTCCGCCAGCTTGAAGGCCACGGCCTGGAACTTGGAAATCGGCTGGCCGAACTGTTCGCGCTTCTGGGCATATTTCAGGGCCGCGTCATAGGCGCCCTGGGCACCCCCCAGACCCATGGCGGCGATGGAGAGCCGGCCGCCGTCCAGGGTCTTGAGCATCTGGTGAAAGCCGTCACCCTGCTGGCCCAGGATATTTGCCGCCGGTACGCGGACATCGTCGAAATAGAGCTCCGCCGTGTTGGAAGAACGCCACATCATCTTCTTTTTCATGGCCACGGCCTTGAGTCCTCGGGTGCCGCTCTCCACGATAAAGCAGGTGTATTCCGGTTTGCCGTTGGGGCGGGATCCGGTGATGGCCTGGACCGTCACCCCCAGGGTCATATCACTGGCCGCGTTGGTAATGAAAATCTTGGAGCCGTTGATGACCCACTCGTTTCCGTCGCGCACCGCCGTGGTCTTGGACCCGCCGGCGTCTGAACCGGCCGTGGGTTCGGTAAGCCCGAAACCCCACAACGCCTCCCCATTGCACAGTTTGGGCAGGTATTTTTGTTTTTGTTCCTCACTTCCAAAGTAGTAGAGCGGGCCGATACCCAGAGAGTTACCCGCCGCAATCGTGGCCGCCTGAGAGCCGTCCACCCGGGCAATCTCCTCAACGGCGATGATGTAGGAGATGTAATCCATGGCCTGGCCTTCGTACGTCTCAGCGACAAACATGCCGAACAGGCCGATCTCGCCCATCTTTCGCGTAAGATCGGAAGAAAATTCCTCTGCTTCGTCGAGTTCCATGGCCACCGGCGCGATCTCACTCTGGGCAAACTTGCGGACCTCTTTGCGAATCATTTCCTGTTCTCTGGTCAAATCAAAATCCACGACGACCTCCTTTCCGCAACAGCGGGGGCGGCTTCACCACATCATATTGATGCAGCATCGGCCTCTTTTCGATACCGGTATAGATGTCCTTTTCAGTGGCCGGCAGGACGTTCGAAGCGGCCCTGCTTCAATCCGCTGATAATAAAATTTTCATAGATGTCGGCAATCTCATCCACCGTCAACCGTCCGTTGGAATTGTACCAGGTCGCGCCGGCCGTACACAGGGTCAAAATCGCATACGAAAGGATCTTGACGTCCACATCGGCAAACACCCCTTCATCCGTACCCTGGCGAATGAGATCCTGAAAAATCGATTCGTATTCATCGCGCTTTTTGACGATGGATCGATAGTGCTCGGCGGTCAGCCCCCGCAGCTCCGCGTTGGCAATGAAGTTTTCCTTCTGCCGTTCCAGATGAAAGCACACATGGCTGCGCACCGCCGCCCGCATCCGCTGCTCAATACCCTGCACAGCCGCCAGCCCCTGCTTGAGGGTGGTGGTCAGATCGTCCATGGTGGACGTTAATATATGAAACAGCAGGTCCTCTTTGCTGGCATAGTGATAATAGATGCTGGCCTTTTGGATGCCGCTGCCACCGGCGATGTCGCTGATGCTGGTGGCAAAATATCCTTTTTTGAAAAAGAGATCGATGCATACGGTTTTTATGGTCGTTTTCATCTCGGCCATAAAGGCTGCGTCTCCGGGTGTAGCGGGCTATGACCGGCAGGCAATCAACGAAAAGGAATGAAAAGCAGGCGAATTTACCGACCGGTCGTTAGGTATCATGTCTTTAATCCAGTTGCCGGCACTTTGTCAAGGCTAAAAGGCGGACAGAAGGGCATGCAGCATTTTCCAGTTCTTGACAGGTGAACCGGAAAATGGTTTATGAAAAAACCTTAAAATCAGGAGAAGAAAACATGAAGGATCCTTTATTCCAGACCATCACCATCAACCGGCTTGCGGTCAAGAACCGGATTTACCTGCCCGCCATGCACCTGGGCATGGCCGTGGATTTCCAGGTGACCGACCAGTTGACAGCGTTTTATGCCGAGCGTGCCAAAGGCGGCGTGGGCATGATCTGCGTGGGCTATGCCACCGTGGATGACCTGTCCGGCAACACCCAGAACATCGGCGCCCACGACGACGCCTTCATTCCCGGCCTCACCCGGCTGGCGGCGGCCATCAGGGACAACGGTGCCCGCAGCGCCGTCCAGCTCAACCATGCGGGCCGCTACAACTTCTCCTTCTTTCTGGACGGCAAGCAGCCGGTGGCGCCCTCTCCCGTCGCCTCGCGCATGACCGGGGAAACCCCCAAGGAAATGACCGAAGTGGAGATCCGGCAGACCATCGATGCGTTTGCCGCCGCTGCCCTGCGGGTAAAAACCGCCGGGTTCGACGCCGTGGAAGTGCTCAGCGGGACCGGCTATCTGATCAGTGAATTTCTTTCCCCGCTCACCAACCAGCGCACTGACCCGTATGGCGGCAGCCTGGAAAACCGCATGCGCTTCGGACTGGAAGTGATGGCCGCCGTACGCAACGCCGTCGGTGACGACTACCCGTTGATCGTACGCATGAACGGCAACGATTTCATGCCCGGCGGCAACGGCCGGTCGGAGCTTCAGGCGTACGCCCGGACACTGGCCGCCGGCCCTGCCGATGCCCTGTGCATCAACGTGGGCTGGCACGAGGCCCGCATACCCCAGATTGTTACCGCAGTGCCCCGGGGTGTATTTGCCTATCTGGCCAAAGGCATCCGCGAACAGGTGGATGTGCCGGTGATCGCCAGCCACCGCATCAACGATCCAGCCACGGCCCGCGAGATGCTCGCCGACGATATGTGCGACATGGTGGCCATGGGTCGCAGCCTGATTGCCGATCCATGGCTCCCGGAAAAGGCCCGCCAGAGGCAGGAAAACGACATCGTCCACTGTATTGCCTGCGCCCAGGGGTGCTTTGATCACCTGTTCCAGCTCAAGCACGTCGAGTGTATGTGCAACCCCCGGGCGGGTCACGAAAACGCCTCGACAACCGAGAAGGCATCTGAGCCGAAGAAGGTAATGGTGGTGGGCGGCGGCCCGGCGGGCATGAGTGCCGCCGTGGCCGCCCACGAAAGGGGACACCGGGTGACGTTGTTCGAATCGGCCAGCCGTCTGGGCGGCCAGCTTTTCCTGGCCGCCGCCCCGCCAGGGAGGTCCGAATTTGTCACGCTGGCACGGGATCTGGCGCGACAGGTAGCACTGGCGGGAATTCCTACGCTGCTCGATTGTGAAGTAAAGAAAGCGCTGATCCGGGATCATGCCCCCGATGCGGTGATCCTGGCCACCGGCGCAAAACCCATTTCCCTGACCATTCCAGGCAGCAACCGCCACCAGGTCGTTCAAGCCTGGGACGTACTGGCGAACCGGGTGACAACCGGCCGACGCGTGGTCATCATCGGTGGTGGGGCAGTTGGCGTAGAGACGGCCTTGTTTCTGGCCGAGAAGGGCACCCTGTCCGCCGATGGTGTCAAATTCCTGCTGGTGAATCGGGCCGAAGACTCCGAGACGCTGTTCGAAATGGCCACCCGGGGCACCCGGCAGATGACTCTGGTGGAAATGCTGGACAAAGTGGGAAAGGACATCGGCAAGTCCACGCGCTGGGGCATGATGCAGGACCTGTCCCGCATCGGCGTGACCACGGTCACACGGGCAACGGTGGTGGAAATAACCGCAAAGGGCTTGAAGATCGAGAAAGACGGCCGGTTTGAAACGATCGATGCGGACACGGTGGTGATCGCCGCTGGTGCCACATCCGACAACCCGCTTCAAACGGTGGTTGAAGAACTGGGCATCCCCTTTCAGATAGCCGGGGATGCCGGCAAGGTGGCCCTGGCCTTCGATGCCGTCCACCAGGGGTACCGGGCGGGGATGGAAATATAAATGGGAAGCGTTACCAGGGACTTCTATAGCGAATCGGTGGATGCAGTTGACTTCGGTGATGTGCGGATCTGCTGGACGGCGGTCAGGGATATCAGTGCCATGACGGCGCCGGCGATAAAGGGGATGCGATAATCGACAATCCAGAAATAGCCGCCGATAGCCGGCAGAAAAACGGCGGCAATGTGGTTGATGGTGAATCCCACGGCAATGGTAGGCGCGACGTCGCCGGGATCACCCACCTTCTGGAAAAAGGTGTTGATGGCCATACCGAAGTTAAAAAAGATATGGTCGAGAATGTACAGTCCGCCGGCCACCCATTTGGAATCGGTAAACGCATATGCGAGGAACACGGCGATCAAACTGGCGTATTCCAGGGAGAGCACCTTGCGTTCGCCGAAACGGATAATGGCCCGCCCGATGGTGGGGCTGAGAAAATAGTTGATGGCATTGTTAATCACAAACAGGAAGGTCACCGCCTGAACTGAATAACCGAATTTTTGAACCAAAAGCAGCACAGAAAAGGCGATAAAAATTTGACGCCGAGCGCCGGCCATGAAGGTCAGAAAGTAGTAAAGTCCATAGCGTTTGCGAAAGATCATCCGCTTGCGCTGGGGAACGATGTCGGCGCTGGTGGGCCTGCGGGTGAAACCCCACAGGCCTACCGCTGCAATGAGCCCGCCGATGATCAGATACATTCGCGTAAAATCCAACACGGAGGCAATAAAAAAAATAAACACCCCCACGACGATGCTCGACGCGGCAGAGATGCTACGAAGCTTCCCGAACACCCAGGGCGAAGTGGTCTTGTCAAAATACTGCAGGGTGAGTGACATGTTGGTGGTTTCATAATAGTGAAACCCGAAGCTCATCACCAGGGTCGTCAGAGCCAGTCCCGTGAAGGAGGGAAACCACCCGGTGGCGGCAATGCCCAACCCCAGCAGCAGGATGGATAGGGCCGAGAGACGGTGCTCCGGGATGAACCGAATGATAAAAATAGCCAGTAGGGCCAAAAGCCCGGGAATCTCACGGATGGACTGGATGGCGCCGATGCCGGCGCCATTCAGTCGAGCCACTTCCACGGCAAAATTGTTGAACAGGGTCGTCCACGCCTGCAGCCCCACCGTCGAAGCGATGGTGAGCACCACTAAATAGAGATACATGGGGGTTTTTTTGACGTGGTCCAATCCGGCGATAACTCCAAACGGTTCAACCGATCATGTGATGGGTGGATCGGTCTACCACCAATAGGGTAGCCAGACAAGCAGGATTGTTTTTAGAGTTGATTTTTCAATGGAAATCCCGCTAAGAGTTACGGTTCGATATGTTTCGATTGACCAACGGTCTCACCGCCGCCTTATGGAAAAGAACGCCGGCCTCGCCCCAATCATCAATGGTAGCCAGCGGGTATCCGACAATTATGGACGATATGCATTACCCAATATGAACATCTTACTGATCAATCCTCCCAATTGCGGTCGCAGTATCCCCGAAGAAAATTACGGGATCACCCGCATCAAGATGATCTTTCGCGGTGAACCCCTGTCCCTTGAAACACTGGCCGGCAATCTGGGAGGGCACCCGGTGGCAATCGTCGACCTCAAGGCAGACCCTTTAGGGCTTTCACCGGAACGGCTGCCCTTTACTCCAGACGTCGTCGGCCTGACGGGAGTCACCTGTGAAGCCAACACAGTGCTCGCCATCTCCGAGGAACTCAAGGCTCGCTTCGGGACCGTGGTCGTGGTGGGCGGTCACCACGCCTCCTGCGACCCCGGTTTTTTCAGCCGGCCATATGTGGATTACGTGGTCGTCGGCCTGGGCAAGCTCAGCTTCAGGCAACTCATCGACACCCTGGAAGCGGGCGGAAAGCCCGATATCCCCGGGGTTCTCAACATTCGCGAGGGGGTTCAGGAATCCTTCACCCCGCGCTGTTACACCACCGCTGATCTTGTGGATGATCGTCCGCCGCGATATGATCTGGTGCAACAGCATCGTGACACCTATGTGATGAGCGGCGTGGGGGGCAAGACCGGGTTCGTGGCCTCGGCGTTCGGCTGCACCCACAGCTGCGCCTTTTGCTGTATTCCCAACATGACCGAAAACCGATACCTGCTGCACAGCAACGCGTCGGTGGTCAGGGATGTAATGGCCCTTGGCGATGTAAACACGATTCGCCTGGTGGATGCCAATACATTTGGCGACGTCGGGATGGCGAGCGATCTGGCCGATCGACTCATCCAGGCCGGGGTTCGCAAACCCCTGGTGGCTGACGTCCGATCTGATACGGTGGTCAGAAACCCCGGGTTGTTCGAACGCTGGCGCAAGGCCGGGCTGGCGGTGGCGGTCATCGGATTTGAAGAAATCAGCGATCAGCGACTGTCGCAGCTGAACAAGCGCAACACCGTACAGACCAACATCGAGGCCGCCCGAATATTAAAAACCCTGGGTATTCGAATCGTCGGGGACTTCATCGTATCGCCGGACTATGAAGAAGCGGATTTCGAACGACTGGAAACCTTTATCCAGCAAAGCGACATCGACCTACCCATTCCGGCCATTCTGACCCCCATCCCGGGAACACCGCTTTACGAACGGATGCGGTCCCATATCATCATCGACAACCTGGATTACTATACATTTACCAATGCCGTTGTGGCTACGCAAATGGCGGAGGCGCATTTTTACCAACGTTATGCAGGGCTTTTGGAACACTGCCTGTCCCATCTTCATTCGGGTGGGAGCCATGGTGGAAAGGAAAATGATTGATGCGTGTGTTTATTAACCGGCTGTCGGCTTTTTTGCCCAACGCACCGGTTTCCAACGACGAAATTGAAGCGGTGCTGGGCCAGGTGGATCAAGTGCCGTCGCGTGCGAAACGAATTGTGTTGAAAAACAACGGAATAGTGAAACGCTACTACGCCGTGGACCGCGAGACCCAGGCCCTGACCCACACCAATGCCCAATTGGCTGCCGAGGCCGTGAGAGGCCTGGCGAATGGGGAAGGATTCAACCTTGATGATATCCAGTGCCTGTGCTGCGGCACCACCAGCCCGGACCTGCTTTTTCCGGGCCACGCGCTCATGGTGCTGGGTGAATTGGGCCTGCCGCCGGTAGAGGCCGTAACCACCGCCGGAATTTGTATTTCCGGCATGACCGCCTTCAAATATGATGAATGTGGCCACCGGAATGACCACCAATGCAGTCAGCGTTGGCTCTGAGCTTTCCGCCTCCTTCATGCGATCCAACTTTTTCAAACCCTCGGAAAACCCGGATGCGGATGTGGCAAAGCGGCCCACCCTGGCCTTCGACACCGACTTCCTGCGCTGGATGCTCTCCGACGGCGCCGGCGCCGCCCTCTTGTGCGACGCACCCAACCCTCACGGACTCTCCTTGCAGGTGGACTGGATTGACAACCTCTCCTATGCCGGCGAACTGGAGACCTGCATGTACAGCGGCGGCATCAAGGGGGACGATGGCAAGGTTTCCGGCTGGCGCGTGGTGGAAGGAATCCAGCCCAAGGATGAAAAGTGCCTCATGGCCGTCAAGCAGGACATCCGCCTTCTGGAAGTCAACATCGTCTCTACCATGCAGCGCGCCCTGCAGACCAGCATGGACAAACACGGACTGCGATCGGAAGACGTGGACTGGTTTCTGCCCCATTACTCCTCGGCCTATTTCCGGGACAAATTCTACACGGGCATGGCGGCCATCGGATTCGAGGTTCCCTACGACCGCTGGTTTACCAACCTGGCTGAGACGGGCAATACAGGCAGTGCATCCATCTACATCATTCTGGACGCACTGTTTTCCTCGGGCAAGCTGAGACCCGGCCACCGGCTGTTGTGCTTCATTCCGGAAAGCGGTCGTTTTTCCCACTGTTTCATGCACTTGACCGTTGTCTGAGGAACCGTACCCATGAAAATCGATGAAGTACCCCAAGACCGGGGCATGATGAACGATCACCGCAAAGAGGTGTGCTACGCAGTGGATGACCAGGGAAACTACGTGCTGACTGGCAGCGCGGGCTGGGATCCTAAAAATATCGCCAACGGCCAGGCCTGGGAATTGATCGACAAAGCCGCTGGTGCCGCTCTGCAAAAGGTCCGCCGTGGTCAGGCGAGCCCGCTGTTCTATCACATGGCCAGGCATCAGATGAGTGTGGGCCTGTTGGCCAAGTATGCGGGAGTCGGCCGGCTGAGGGTCTGGCTGCACCTGAAGCCCGGACCGTTCAGCCGCCTGTCACCCGCTGGACTGCAACGCTACGCCGAAGTTTTCGACATCTCCGTCCGGGAGTTGAAAACGGTCCCGGAATCCCACTTTTCGGGATCCCCGAGCGTTTGACCCATTAGATATATAGGGTGGTCGGCGCCTTTGCGCCCCGCCGCACAGGAATATATGAAGATCGATTTTGCCCACAGACAATCGGCCCACTGCGAAAGCGGCGTTTGTTCGAACCTGCTCCACCACTACGGCCTCGACATCAGTGAAGCCATGGCCTTTGGCATGGGCTCCGGCATGTTTTTCGGATACCTGCCGTTCATCCGCATCAACAAGCTTCCCCTGACCACATACCGCTGCGAGATGGGGGGTATCTTCAAGCGCGTCACCAAGCGGCTGGGATGCCGGGTGAACTGGCAGAAATTCAGGAGCCCGGAAAGGGCTATGGCGGCGCTGGATGAACGGCTGGACCAGGGCATCCCGGTGGCCTGCCGCACCGGAGGGTACTGGCTGCCGTATTTTCCGCCGGCGTTCCGATTTCACTTTAACATGCACAACCTTGTGGTCTATGGCAAAGAAGGGGATGATTACATCATCAGCGATCCGGTCTTTCCGGGTCCCGAGCGCTGTTCCCATCGGGACCTGCTCAAGGCCCGGTTCGCCAAAGGCGCCATGGCCCCCAAGGGTACCATGTACTATTTGAAACAGGTGCCCCGGCAGGTGGACCTGGCGCCTGCTGTGCGCAAGGGCATCCGGGAAGTGTGCCGACGCATGCTGAGAACACCGGGTCCGGTGATCGGCATACGCGGAATTCGCTTCCTTGCCGGTCAGGTCAGGAAGTGGCCCAAAAAACTGGGCGAAGAGCGGGCGCTGCTTTATGTGGGGCAGCTGATCCGCATGCAGGAGGAACTGGGTACGGGAGGAGCCGGTTTCAGGTTCATGTTTGCCGCGTTTCTTCAGGAGGCCGCCACCCTTATAGAAACCCCGCAACTGGTGGAACTGTCCCGCGCCATGACCGACGTCGGCGACCGCTGGCGCAAATTTGCTGTGATCGGCGGGCGCCTCTGCAAGGGAAGGGCTTCTGGGGACGATACCTACGAGGCCATGGCCACACTCCTGAACGAATGTGCCGACGGAGAGGCCAGCGTCTATCGGGAATTGTTGCAGATCGTTTGAGAAGGCAACAAAGAACCTGACAATCAAGATCACCTTTTTACTTTCGGCTAAAATACCGATACGATGTGAAGGCAGTCGAGGGAAAACGTGGAACCATGACGATACAACAGCGGCTCAAGGAGATCCTGGTGGTCGAACTCAACCTCGAAGATTTTACACCGGAAACGATCGATGACGACGAAGCGCTGTTTGGCGGCCGGCTGGGTCTGGATTCCATCGATGCGCTGGAAATCGTCTACCAGGTGGAACAGAATTTCAACATCCCCATGAAGGAAATGAACGAAGCCCGTGCGGCCTTTCAGTCCATCAATACCCTGGCGGCCTTCATCGAGGCCCGGTTGCAGGGCTGATTCATGGCCCCCGTCGCCATAGCCGGTGTGGGATGCATCTGTGCCCTGGGCGCCTCCTATGACAGTTGCATGCAGGCCTTGTATGCGGGCAGGCGCAACTTCGGCCTTCCCAGCCGGTTCCCGATCCACTGTGAGACCTCACAACCGGTATTCGAAGTCCCCGATCGATTCCTGGACCCATGGCCGTTTTCCCGAGCCCTGCCGCGCACCTGCCGGATGACCCTCATCGCCACCGAACAGGCAATTGCCCAGGCGCAACTGAAGCCCGGCGATCTGACACGACCGCGGGTGGGGGTCTGTGTGGGCACCAACATCGGTGTCACCACCGGTTATGAAATCGGACAGGCCGAAACCGATTCCTTTCTGCTGCCGAGGGACCGGTTCCTGGCCACCAACCCCACCAGCCTGGTGGCAAATGCCCTCGACCTGTCCGGTCCTCAACAAACCGTGGCCAATGCCTGCTCGGCCGGCTCAGATGCCATCGGTATCGCTTCAGCCTGGATCACCGCGGGGTACTGTGATGCCGTGATCGCCGGGGGCACCGACGAACTCACCCCGCGGGTTTACTATGGGTTCAAGTCTCTTTTTATCAACGATCAACACCCCTGCCGGCCCTTTGACCGAAATCGAAAAGGGCTGAACCTGGGAGAGGGGGCCGCCGTTTTCCTCCTGGCATCGGAGACCTTCTGCCGCTCTCGGCAGATCGATCCATTGGGATACGTCATGGGCTACGGCGGCGCTGCCGACGCCCACCACTTTACCCAGCCGCGGTCCGACGGCCAGGGACTGCGGCTGGCCATTGACGAGGCACTCACCACTGCCGATGTCACTAACGATCAGGTCTGTTTCGTCAACGCCCACGGCACCGGGACGCCCGACAACGACCTGGTGGAAAGCCAGGTCATTGCCGACCTGTTTCCCGGAAAACCCTTTCTCTCCACCAAGGGCTATACCGGACATGCCCTGGGTGCCGCCGGGCCCATCGAAGCGGCACTCACCCTGGGATGCTTGACGAAGGGCGCCCTGCCCGCAACGGCCGGCTATGAGACCCCGGACCCGCAGATGCCGGCCCATCCAGTGGCAGTCCCGACGAACGTCGACGGAAAGGTGGCAATCACCCAGACCCTGGCCTTCGGGGGCAGCAATTCGGTGCTGGTCATCGGATCGAACGGGTGTCTGTCATGAAGGCGGCCATCTGCGGCATCGGCGTGGTGGGTGGCTTCGGCAACGGGTTGCCCGCTCTGGAAAAGGCCCTGGATGGCGCTGGGGTTGCAACGACGGATGTTTCCATTCCGACTCGGGAGGGTCCCATTCGGGTGCCGTGCCTGACGGCCGACACCGCTCCACTGGCTGATTATGTACCCACGCGGGTCCTTCGCCGGATGGACCACTATATCCGACTGGGGCTGTTGGCGGCTTTCGGGGCCATGACCGACGCCGATATCTTGGACAAAAGCCGGCGCGGACGCCTGGGGATCATCGTAGCCACCGGCGGCGGCGCCACCGGCAACAATTACAATTTTCAGTACCCCTTCGAAGACAAGGAGGAGATCTGCGGGTCGCCCATCCGTTTTTCAAATTCGGTTCATAATGCGGCCGCCGCCTACATATCCATCGCACTGGAGGAGATGGGTCCCAATCACTCCATTACCCACGAGGATCTCTCCTTTCCCTCGGCCCTGATGACCGCAGTTACATGGCTGCAGCAGGGTCGGGTGGATGCCGTGCTGGTGGGCGGTGTGGACCAACTGTGCCATGCCCATGCCTTTGCCTGGCAGGTTCATCGGCAGGCACGGGGAGCTGTGCAAGTGGCGGACAAAAGAGAACGGCCGGTACCCGCGGCCGGTGAAGGGGCCTGCTTTTTTGTCCTCAAAGCAGCCGATACAGACGCCACGCCTTACACCGTCATCCGGGAAACGGCGCTGGGGCGTATCAGTGCCGGTCCGCTTCCCCGACCCATAGGGGACTTATATATTCTGGGAGAAGGTGGCCTTGCCGCCACCCGGGCAGATTACGGGAAATGGCTTTTACCGGACGCCCGCGTTGCCTGCTACGCCCATGTTTACGGAGATCTGGCCATCGACAGCGCCTTTGACACCGCCATTGCCGCCCTCAGCCGCAGAAACAACCGGATTTACACCGCTGGCAGCATGGCCCATCCGGCACAACCCCTGGAATTGCCGGCCGACTGTTCCATCGTCTGCCTCAAACTGGGCGTGGGAGAAACCTACGGCTGGACTATTTTGGAGTGACAGACTCGCAATCGTGATGACCGAAACCACCCATCCCAAATCCACCCCCCTTGTCCTTGACGCCACCGGACTTACCCATCACTATCCGGGCAATCTGCTTCCGGCACTGGATGGGCTGGATTTGCGTCTTCATGAAGGCGAGGTGTTTGGACTGCTGGGACCCAACGGGGCCGGTAAAACCACCGCCATCGCAATCCTGAGCACGATCCTGAACCCCGGATCGGGTTCGGTAGTCATCAAGGGTTACGACCTGCGGCGTCAAAAACGGGCCGTGCGCCGGATCATCGGCCTGGTCCCCCAGGAAATCGCCCTTTACCCGGCACTCACCACGCGGGAGAACCTGCGCTTTTTCGGCAAACTCCACGGTCTGGGAGGTGAGCTTCTGAACCGGCGGATCGAAGAAACCCTGACGGCGGTGGGGCTGGAAAACCGGGCCGATCAGCAGATCAACACCTTTTCCGGCGGAATGAAACGCCGGGCGAACCTGGCGGTGGGAATTCTTCACCACCCACAGATTCTCTTCCTGGACGAACCCACGGTGGGCATCGATGCCCAGTCGCGTAACCTGATCCTGGAAAGAATCGAAACGTTGAGAGGCCGGGGCACCACGGTTCTGTATACCACCCACTACATGGAAGAGGCCCAGCGGCTGTGTTCTCGGATCGCCATCATGGACCAGGGAAGGATTCTGACCGAAGGAAGCCTGGACCAACTGCTGGTCCAGGGTCCCGCCGGCAGTGACCTTGGCCAACTGTTTCTTCACCTGACCGGCAACCAGTTAAGGGATGGGTAAAATGCGTCAACTGATCGCCGTCATTCATAAAGAACTCCTGCTCCTCGTCAGAGATAGAGCTGGGCTGCTGGTGCTCTTCGTCATGCCGGCGGTGCTGGTGGTGGTGATCACCCTGGTCCAGGAAAACGCCTTGAAGTCCATAGGAGAAGGCCAGACCCACATCCTGCTCATCGATGGCGATGGGCAGGCCTTGGGCCGGCAGATCGCAGACGCCCTGAAGGCCACCGAAGGGGTGATGGTGACCGAGACCCTGGACGGTAAGACGCCGGATCGGCAGCAGGCGTTGGAACTCGTGGCAAAAGGTGCTTATCAATTCTGCCTGATCATGCCTCCCGGATTGACCGGCACGGTGAAGGACCGCGCCCGGCAGAGCGCCCTGGAGAGCCTGTCCGTGGAGGAGGCAGGAGGGGTTGTGGCCCCGACACCAAGGGTCGACATATATTTCGACCCGACCGTTCTGGGAAGTTACCGCTCGGCGGTGCGACATCTTCTGGATCTAATGATCTTCAGGCTGGAAGTGAGCGAGAAGATGACCGCCCTGTCCCGGATACTGCCCGAACACATCAACCGGTCAATCGCCGGGGTACTTGAACCCGTTGCCGAGTTCATTGTCCAGCCACCGCAGGTGGAATTGCGGCTGAAGTGGTCCGGCCTCCCCTTGTTGCGGATTGAAGACCGCGAGGCGCTGGCGGGCCGGATGACAGTAATCCCCACGTCGGTGCAGCAGAACGTACCGGCATGGTCCCTGTTCGGCATCTTTTTCATTGTTCTGCCCATGGCCGGCGCCTTCATCCAGGAACGCATCAACGGGACCCACCAGCGCCTCCTGGCCATGCCCGTGAGTTACCTGACCCTGGTTTCCGGAAGGATATTCGCCTATATGGGGATTGGCGTGGTGCAATGCGCTTTGATCGGATGCATCGGCAAATGGATTCTACCGTTGTGGGGAACCCCTTCTCTGGAAATGGGCGGCTCCCCCCTGGCCCTGCTGCTGGTGATTGCCAGCGCCATCCTGGCCGCCACGGGATACGGTGTTTTACTGGGGACGGTAGTCGACACCTACGAACAGGCCTCCATGTTCGGTCCCATCTCCATCGTCATCGCAGCCGCCATAGGGGGAATCATGGTGCCGGTGTATGCCATGCCGGCCTTCATGCAGTCGATCAGTGTCGTATCCCCGTTGGCCTGGGGACTGAACGGCAGCCTCGACGTATTCGTCAGGGGCGGGGGCCTGGCGGATGTGCTGCCTGAAACCGCTGCGCTGACCGCTTTTTTTGGGATTTGTGTGTTTATCGCATGGCTGTGGCAGCGGCGCCGGAGTTTTAGCGGCAACGTTGCCTAGCATGCCTATCAACCAGCGTTTTCGTAGGTGACCAGGACATTGCCCGTGCGGGTTTCAAGCTCAACCCAGGCCTGGCGAAGGGCGACCAGGGCCAGGGCCAGATTGCTCTGGGCCGTGGTCAAATCCTTCTGGGATTCGTTGAGGCGGACCAGAGACGCTTGGCCGGCGTTATATTCCTTTTCCACTAAATCCCGGGTACGTTGCACCAGATCAACATTTTCACGCTGGAGGGCCACCTGGGTTTGGGCCGTCGTGACCAACGCAACGGAGCTGCGGATGTCCGAGGTGACCGAAAGCACCAGTTCCTCCAGACGTTTTTCCAGCTCTACCCTGCGATGCCGCACCTCACGGACCCTTGCCCGGGTGAAGCCACCGGCAAACAGGTTGTAGGAAAGGCCTACCTGGACCCGATTGCCGAAATCGTCCTCCCCGAAACCCGGGTCATCAACCCGTTCACCGTCCAGGCTGCCGGCCAGGACAACCGATGGATAATAGTCGGACTGGGCAATCTTAACCTGGGCCTCGGTCTGTTTGATACTCCACTGGACCTGCTGGATATCCGGGCGATGATCCATGGCCTTGGCGATCAGCTCATCCACCGGCAGACTGGAAAGCTCCGGGGCCGTCTCCAGAGAGAGGCGGCCCAGAGTGACATGGGCCGGCAGCCGCGAATCGGGAAGTCCCAGCAGGGCGGCCAACCCGTATAGGGCGATTTCGAGTTGATATTCCTGGTTGATGCGGGTGGTCTTGGCCTGGTTTTTTCGTACCTGGAAGTTGAGCACATCGCTCAGCGAACCCGTTCCCACCCGCTGGCGGGCCTCGGCGTCGGCCAGCTGACCTTGATTGAATTCCTCATCGGCCTTGGCGATGGAAATGTTCTCCAGGGCCAACTGGGCTGAAAAATAGGATAACGCCACGGCGGAAATCAGCAGCCGGCGGGCGTCATTCAATGCGGCGGTACTGGATTGTTCCCCATAACGGGCCGAGGCATTGGAAAATTTGCGTTCAAACCCGTCGAACAGCGTCCAGGATGCGGTCAGGTCGGCGGTGTAGTATTCCAGCGGATCATCAATGGTGGCGGCAGGATTCAGGAGCCGTGCGGCGGCAAGATTCTGCTGGTAGGTGTTTTCGGCAACGGCCACCCGTGCCCCCGAGGCATTGGCGTCGAGCCGGGGCCAATAGGTGGAACGCGCCTGGTCCACCTGGTCCTTGGCCTGCCGAACGCGGGCCGCTGCCGCTTCAAGGCCGGGGTTGCCGGCCAGGGCGATCTCCACGGCGGTTTCAAGGTTCAGGGTCGACACCGCGGCCCAGTCAACCACCATGGTCTTGTCGGGTAGTACCCATGGGGATGAGCCTGTGGCGGCAGATTCCTGGGCAATACCCGTCAGCGGCAGGGCGACCAAGCAGCAGAGCAAGGATAGGGTAAACCTAATGGTGTGTTTTTTCATCTTTGCCATTTTCTCCTGACTTAGTTTTAAGGCGCTAGCTGCATACATCCACAGACGGCGAGCGCAGTTGACCAGGGTCGTCTTTCAATGGATCTTCGTGCCGATTCCTGGCCGGCTCCACGTCCAGGCGACGGGGCCACTGGCCGTGCCTGAACCGGTGGACCAATAGCCGAAGGTCATTCAGGATGGCCAGCAGGCTGGGAATGAGCACCAGCGTAAGAATGGTGGCAAACGCCACGCCGGCGGCGATGGAAAGCGCCATGGGAATAAGAAACTTGGCCTGGAAATCGGTCTCCAGAATCAACGGGGCCAAGCCGCCCACCGTACTCAATGTGGTCAGGAAAATGGCCCTGAAGCGCCGGGTCCCCCCTTGAAGAATCGCTTCAAAGAACGGTATCCCGCAGGCAAAATTCTCATTGATGCGCTCGATGAGCACAATCGCGTCGTTGACCACCACTCCGGTTAATGCCACCATGCCGAAGATACTCATAATGGACAGATCGTAGCCCATCAGCATATGGCCGAATACGGCGCCGATAATACCGAAAGGCACGGTAAACATAATCACAAAAGGTTGTACATAGGAACGGAACATGGTGGCGATGACAATAAAGATACCCAGCACCGCCAGCGGAAATCCGATGAAGAGGCTGCCGAATGATTCGCGCATCTTCTTCTGCTCTCCCTGAAGGGCCACGAAAATTTCGGGATGGCGTTTCTTCAACTGGGGAAAATAATTGGCCGACAATTCTGCAAAGATTTCGTTGGCATTGGCCTTGTTGGTGTCCACACCAGCGCTCACCGCCACCCGGCGCATGCCGTCGGTGCGGGTAATGGTCGAGTACCCGGGGGTGAAGGTGACGTCAGCGACGGACATAAGCGGCACTTCTACTCCCCCGGCAGCTCGAATTCGCACCTGGTCCAGGTCAGACAAACGGCTGCGTTCATCGGCGGTGTATCGCACCTTCACGCGGATATCGTCTCGCCCTCGTTGAAGTCTCAATGCTTCGTCACCGTAGTATCCGGCGTAAATCTGCCGTGCCAAGTCCTCTACGGTGAGTCCAAGCGCCCGGGCTTCCGGCTTGAGACTCAGGCGCATCTCATTCTTGCCGGGAGAGAAGTCGGTACGGATCTGGTAAACACCGTCGAATTTTCGCAGCCGTCCCATCAGTTCCTCGGCAGCAGCCAGGATATCATCCATCTCGTGCCCCTGGAGCCACACCTCGATGGGGTCACCAGGCGGTCCGGCCTCCATGCCGGAAAAGGTCAAAGATTTGATGCCGGGCAGAATGCCGATCTCCTTTTCCCACAGCACCATCAACTCCTCGGTATGAATTCCCCGGGCTTCGGAATCCAGAAGGATCGCCTGCACCGAGCCGTAGTGCGGCCCCACCTGGGGCATGTCGCTCAGGGTTTGACCCACCAGGGTCAGCCGGTCATCCACCAGAGGTTCACCAGAGCGGGTCTGGGTCTTTTCTTCTAGCCGCATCAAGGCGGCACTAATTTCTTGAATAGCCCGCCGGGTGACCTCCGGCGGGGTGCCGCTTGGGAACTCCGCCGTGGCGGTCATGATAAACCCGTCAAGCTTCGGGAACACCTCAAATTTGATGATTCCACTACGCACCAACCCAACGGTAAGCATGAGCACGGCAATCGCCGTAGCCAGCGAGATGTAACGCCAGTGCAGCGCCTTGCTGAGAAAGGGCATATATACACGGGCGACAAACACCTCCATCCAGCGTGAGGTGGTTTGTTGAACCCGGGAAAGCCGTCGAACCAGTTTGCTTTCCTGATCTTTCGGGCGATTGGGGTCAGGCAGGTGACTCAGATGGGCCGGCAGCAAAAAGAGGCATTCCACCAGCGACACCACCAGGCAGGCGATCACCACGGCAGGCAGGATGGAGATGAATTTTCCCATGATGCCGCCCACGTAAAACAGCGGCAGAAAGGCCACGATCGTGGTCAGGATGGCGGCGATCACCGGCATTCCGACCTCCACAACGCCGTCCACTGCAGCCTTCAGAGCGGTCTTGCCCTGCTTGCGGTGGACGTAGATGGCCTCGCCCACCACAATGGCGTCGTCCACAACAATTCCCAATACCATGATCAGGCCGAACAGGGAGATCATGTTGATGGTGCCGCCCATGGCCCATACGATAACCAGAGCACCGGCTATGGAAATAGGGATGCCCATACCGGCCCAAAAAGAGAGTCGGGCATTGAGAAAACACCACAACAATAAAAAAACAATGGAAAGGCCGATGATACCATTTCTCAACAGCAGGTCGATGCGTGCCCTGAGCATGTCGGTGTTGTCGTACAGTATTTTGATTTTAGAACCAGATGGAATTTGTTGCTGCTTTTGTTTGATGTATTTCTCGAGCGCCTTCGAGATCACCAGTGCATCTTCTTCCGGTGTCTTGTATACAATCAACAGAACGGCCGGCTCTCCGTTAATGGTAGCGGCGATGGGATCTTCAGCAAACCCATCGTCAATATGAGCCAGGCGGTCAAGGGTGACCACGCCACCCTCCGGGTTGGCCAGCACTACGATCGAGGCCAATTCTTGTCCGGTATACTTCCGGCCCATCGTGCGCACCCGGATCTCCTCATCCTGGGTTCGGATGGTGCCGCCGGCCAGGTTCAAGCTGCTGCGGCTCACGGCATCGGACACGTCGGAGAAGGAGATGCCGTATTGGCGTAACCGCTCCTCGGAAACTTCGATGGCGATTTCATAATCCCGTGAACCGAAGGTTTCCACCTGGGAGATATGGGGCACCTGCTGGATTTCGTCCTTGATCTGCTCGGACCACTCTTTGATCCGCCGTTCGGACATGTCGCCGGACAGGTAAAGCAACGTCACCACATCCTTGAGCAGCAACTCGCTGATCACCGGTTTTTCAGCATCCACCGGAAAGGTGGAGATGGCATTAACCTTGGTGCGCACCCGGTCGAGCACCTCGTCAATATAGTAGTCTTCCCGGACTTCGATATTGGCCGACCCCAGTCCTTCATACGACTCGGTGGTATATTGCTTGATGCCCTGAAGTCCCTCGATGGCCTCTTCGATCTTGCGGCTGATGCCCTCTTCCACCTCTTCCGGGTCGGCACCGGGATAGGGCACAGAGATGGTGATCATGTCCAGGGAAAATTCCGGGAAGGTTTCACGAATCATGTTGGACGTGGCGATGTAGCCGGCAATAAAAATCATCACCAGGACGATGTTGGCGAACACGGTATTCCTGGCAAAGGCGGCAAGTACCCGTTTCATGATGTGGGCTCCTTGGCAACTGTCGTACCCGCGATGTCCAGCAATGCATTTTCAAGCGGGTCGATGAGTCGGGTGAGAATCACCGTGTCACCCGGATTGAGTCCCTGGTCCACAAAAACAAACTCCCCCTCGATTCGCGCCACGGTAACATCCACAGTTTTCAACCGGCCCTCGGCACTGGCCAGATATATCCGGTTCTCAAAGCTCACCGCCTGCCGGGGCAGCCGGTAAACATCTCGCATGGTCCGGCCGGGTATGTCTACTGTGCAAAACATCCCTTCCACCAGTGGAAGCACCCGGTTGCCCTTGCCCTTGGCCGAGTCGGCAGTGACGCGTATGGCCACGGTGAGTGTTCGCGTCTGCTGGTCGAACTTCACCACCCGATTCAGGATTCCGATCCAGGGGGATCCGGTTTTGTCTTCGGTCCAGCGGATCGCGCATTCAACGGGCTTGAGCGTGGCGAACCAGGCGGTGGGCAATCGGTCGTTGGCCGGTGATTCGAACTGCAGCCAGCTCCGGGCGTCCCGGCTGTCCAGAGAAACCTGAATTTCAAGAACCGCATCGTCGGCCAGGGTCAATACGTTCTGACCGGGAGAGACATACTGGCCGGCTTCAATCGATACTGATTTTATTCGCGCATCGAAGGGCGCCTTGACAGTGCAGCGGGACAGGCTGGTTTCAGCCATTGAAAGGCGTGCGGCGGCCGAGGCCAGGGTGCTTTGGGCCTCCTTGATTTGCAGCGGGTAGAGACTTACCGCCTGGGCCATCTGGTCCGCCTGATCCGAGGTGGTGTTATAGGTCCGCTCCGCCTGATCCATTCCGGATCGGGTCCCCACACGATCGACTTCGAACAGTTGCCGGGTTCTATCGAATTCGGTTCTGGCCAGTTGGGTATTTCGCTCCAGGGTTTTCAAACGCTGACTGTCAATGGCAAACTGTTTTTTAAGGCGGGCCACCGTATTCTGCCACTGGGCTACTACGGCCCTGGCTTCCTGGAGGCCGGCTTCATAATCGGCCGGGTCGATTCGGAAAATCACGTCACCAGCTGGAATGATCTGCCCGGCTTTGAGTGTTGGGTGCGTGTATACCACCCGGCCGGCCACTTCCGGTGCGATGGTTACTACAGTCAGCGCCCTGGCCTCGCCGTACCCGGTGATGGCCACCGGATAGTCCCCGGGCTGGGCTGCCATGGCCTGTACCCTGATGGGCCGCTCTTCGGCCTTCACCTCGGCAGGAGGTTGCTTCAGACTGGCCAGCCCTTTCATCCCCACCCAGCCGACGATGAGAATCAGGGTGCAGATCACGATGCGAATCATCACGTGCTTGTTCTGACGCTTTTTTTCCGTGCTATTCATTTTGCCAACCTTGAATTAAGCTGAAAGTTGATTCTTTTCCAGAACCCGCTTGATCTGCTGGAGCACCTCACACCACTTTTTCGTGGTCTCGGGCCCAACGGCGTCCACCAGTTCCACAAAAGAACCCAGGATTATCTCTTCCACCTGGGCAATATCCTTGAGTGCATCGGGAGTTACCCGGATTACCACCTTGCGCCGATCCTGATCACTCGGGGTCCGGGTCAGCAGCCCCCGCTCCACCAGCCTGTCCACCATTGTGGACACCGACGGCGGAGATACGTTCAACAGCGCAGCCAATTCGGTAACGGACACCGCTTCACGAACCCTGATCATCATCAGCATGTTCATCTGCGGTGCAGACAACTCCCCGAAACGGTCATTCTTGGCGGTGCTCATGCATGCACCGGTGGATATCCGCATGATCCGGTCATGGATCATTCTACCCGTGGTAAATATGTAGCGGGCACGGTTCAATACATCTTGATCGGTCATGAACACCTCCAAATAGTTATGAGCGACTCAATATAAGCTATTCTAATTTTTTGTCAACAAAATATTTAACTATACTAATTAATAGCTATTAAAACTTTTCCGCGCCCACCCCACCCTCGCTCCCGCCTGCAAATGAGTCCCACATAAGCATATATGTGTTTGCAGGAACAGCCTTTGCAAAAGGGTAACAACATGTATCAAATCGTAACGGTCCCCCTCAACCATCAGCCCGTTTTGAAGAGTGGTGATGCTGGGAAAGCAGGTTCACGCCCGACAGTCCGTCGGATCAGTGATCGGATCGAGAATGGTTTTTATCTCGGGCTCATGTTAAAGAAAGGTCATTGGCGGCCGATAATGTGGGAAACAGTTTTATTAACCCATAATGTTTCCCAGATGGAAAAAACATGGCCCCGAGCAAGAAGACGCCGCGTATCCTTTGCGTGACCAGCGGCAAAGGAGGCGTGGGCAAGACCAGCTTCACGGTGAATTTCGCCATCGCCCTGACCCGCAACAACAGCCGCGTTCTGGTAATAGACGGCGACATGGGACTGGCCAACGTGGACGTGTTGCTGAGGCTGTCGGTCAAAAGCAATATCCGGGACATCCTGGAAAGTGGGGCTGATCCACGGCAAGCACTGATTTTCGCCCGCCCCAACCTGGCCATCCTGCCAGGTAGTTCCGGTGTTCCGGAGATGGTATCGCTGGGAGAAAAACAGCAGGATCGGTTGGCCGGCTTTATAAAAGAGGTCTCATCGGATTTCGACTACGTCATCATCGATACGGCGGCAGGCATCGGCTCTTCGGTGTTGTGGTACAATCGGTTTGCCGACCATAACATTTTCATCCTGAGCCCGGACCCCACGTCCATGACCGATGCTTATGCCCTGATCAAACTGCTGTCTCGGGATCACGGGATCAACCGGTTCAACCTGGTGCTCAATTCCGTCAGCGGGATCCGCGAGGGCAACCACACCGTCAATACTATCCAACGGGTGACCCAGCGGTTTCTTAACCTGGAGCTGTTCCACCTGGGCAGCATCCCGGAAGATAAAGCGGTCCGCCAGGCTGTCCTCGACCAGGTGCCTTTTATCGAACAGACACCGGGCAGCAAAGCAGCCCGGGCTGTCCGTGACCTGGCAGAACGGGTTCATACGCTGATCTGATGATTTCCAGACACGCCATCCACATCCCCAGCATGACTATCAGCTGCTGCCGCTACGGGGCCTCGACCTTGATGATGGTCGCATTCCCAGCCCATGCCGCCGGCAGTGGTAATCCAGTGCATGGCAGCATTTTTTGGGTGTTATTATGGGTAGTCGTACTGGTGGTTGCCATTTTTCTCGGCTATCTCCAACAAAACCGAATGGTCCAACGTAAAACCGCCGAATTGAGACGGGAGCTGTTCGAGAGACAGATGGCCGAAAAGGAGCTTCTGGTCTCAGACCAGCAATTGCGTCAGTCGCTGGCGGAGAAGGAGTCACTGCTCAAGGAGATCCATCACCGGGTAAAAAACAACCTGCAGATCGTCTCCAGCCTGCTCTACCTTCAGGAGGATTACATGGAGGATGCCAAGGGCGTGGAAATTCTGCGGGAAAGCCAGAACCGAGTCAAATCCATGGCCTTGATCCACGAGCAGCTGTACGGTACGGCTGACCTGGCGAAAATCGATTTCGGCCGCTATGTCCAGGGGCTGACCGCCAACCTGTTCGACGCCTACGGGATTGATCCGGCCCGCATCCGGCTCAATGTCCATGCCGACGACATCGCCTTGGGGGTGGATATGGCCGTGCCCTGCGGCCTGATCATCAACGAGCTGGTATCCAATGCCCTCAAGCATGCCTTCTTACCCGACGCCGCCGGGACGATTGAGATCGTCATCCGCACCCTGCATGCCGGCCGGATAGAAATCGTGGTGGCCGACGATGGCATCGGTCTTGTCGAACCGCCGGCCGATCCTGAGCAATCATCGCTGGGCCTTCGGCTCATCGATACGCTCACCACTCAGCTGGGCGGCACCCTTGCCCTCACCACGGAAATAGGCACCCGGTTCACCATCACGCTGACCGCCCCTGAACAGTCCAACAAGGAGTTCTGACATGATACAGGCGACGATTCTGGTTGTGGAAGACGAAGGCATTGTGGCCCAGGAAATCAAAAGCCGCCTGGAAAAATCCGGTTACTCGGTATGTGCCGTGGCCCATGACGGACGGACAGCCATCGCCCATGCCGGGAAGATGCAACCGGACCTGGTGCTCATGGACATCAAGCTCAAAGGCGAGATGGACGGCATCGACGCCGCCGGTGTGATACGAGACCGGTTTAACCTTCCCGTTGTCTACCTCACCGCCTACACGGATCCGGCCACCCTGGAGCGGGCCAAAGTCATGGAGCCCTTCGGTTACGTGGTCAAGCCCTTCGAAACCCGCAGTCTGATGGTTTCCATCGAAATCGCCCTGCATCGTCACCGCAGTGAATCCGAGCGTATCTACCGGGAAAAACTCCAGGCGGTGCTGGAAACCGCCGGCGCCATCTGCCACGAGTTGAACCAACCCATGATGGCCATCTCCGGCCACACGGAACTGCTCATGGACACCCTTGATCAGAATGATCCCGTCTACCCCAAAATCGCCAAAATAAAATCCCAGGTAGAACGCATGGGTGCCATTACCCAAAAACTCATGGGTATCACCCGCTACGAAACCAAGGATTATGTGAAAGGCGAGCGCATCGTAGACATAGAGAAATCGTCGCTGACTTTCGATTAGCAGGGTGTTGAAAAAACCCTTGTCAAGGCAGGGTATGGCGCTGGACACGCCGACGGGATGCGGTCCGAATCAACCGCGACAGGTGTCGATAGTAGTAAAAACTGCCCACGATCAGGGCGCCGCCGATGGCTGTGTAGGCGACCGCCAGGAAATGTTTCGGGATCGATGAGTGCCGCAGGGTAACCCCCAGGGCAATCATCACCATAATAATCAGATAGCTCTTCCAGGCCTGGAATGCAAAAAAGCACCCCCGATCCGGCAGACGCCGTAGACGCCGGATATTTTTTTGGGCGATGCTGCCAAACCCCCAGCGAACAGAAAGCATGGCCAAAACCAATCCCGCCAGGCCAAAGGCCATGCCCTGACCCATTCCACCATCCGACAGCCAGCCGATCGCGGTGGCACACATCATGATGCCAACGGCGCTCCACATCATACCGGAGGCCGCAAACAGCCAACACTTGGGTACGGTCGGTTTGAGATGGGAAAGCTTCATGGCCGGTCCTCGCCATCAGCACGGCAGTATAGGCGCCTCCACGGAAAACCGCTGTCACTAACGACAGATGGCATCTACCGCTTCACCGGCCAGCCACTGGTTAATAAAATGGACGGTCACCCGAACGTCGGTTCCGGTTTTCTGTGCCAGCGATTCCAACCGTCCCAGGTTCTCCAGCAGGGCATAAATCTTGATACTTCGATCCAGGCAATCCAGTGCGGCTTCATCCTCACCCAACTGTTCGTGAATGACGGCAATTGCAGAGAGATCGTCGGCCATCCCGCGGGTGAATCCGGCTTGGCGGTCCAATTCGAGGGCATGCTGAAAAAGGCTCATGGCTTCCGCATAATTTCCGTTTTTCATCATCAACCGCCCCCGTGTGAAACGGATGGTCGCATCGGCAATGAACCTCCCCGCAGCAGAGCTGCGAGGTATCAAAGGGGTTTGAGAAGCGATTTTGCATGGGAAGGGGACACGTCGTTTCCCCTTCCACACCAACCCCTTCCTTGTTTTTCACCCCGTAGCAGAG
>RCNC010000391.1_pt1 | contig 28029 bp, 23 predicted proteins | sample 2041301 | NCBI WGS metagenome assembly RCNC01 (sample SAMN09708231, study PRJNA481090) | Marine sediment metagenome, whole genome shotgun sequencing project. | biome: marine sediment; feature: ocean; material: sediment; isolation source: Sewage treatment plant 13A marine sediment (STP13A) ... | reverse complement strand
CCGCCCTCGCAGCTGCATCCCGCAAAGCGCTGGCTGAGGTGCTGGTCAAGGTGTCAGGCTCCCGCGAGCTGCTGCAGAACCCGGTGATTGTGGCGGCTCTTGGTGAGTCCCGCAGTCATGTGCAGCAGTACGCCTATGTCCGCGGCGAATCACCGGGGGAAGGGCTTGCAGCGCGTTTTGAGTTCGATGGGACCTATATCACGCAATTGGTGGCCCAATCCGGGGCTCCCCTATGGACTGCCAATCGCCCCCTGGTGCTGGCCTGGGTGGTAGTGGAGGATGCAGCAGGCCGCCATTTTATCAATCGGGACACGGCACCGGCTGAGTCGCAGCAGCTGGAGGATGAGTTTTCCAGACGGGGTGTTCCAGTGCAGCTGCCGCTGTTTGACCTCGTTGACACGGCTGCGGTGAGCACCGGGGATGTCTGGCGCCTGGATGCCAAGGCCGTGCTGGATGCATCAGAGCGCTACAATGTCCAGGATATTGTGATGGCTCGCCTGAATGTACCAGGCACCGGGGAGGTGAAGGGCAACTGGATTTACTTTTACCAGGGCGATCATATTGATCGTCCTGTCACTGCGGTTGATATGGGGTCTTTCCTGAGGGATGGGGTGGAAGTCGTTGCGGGTAAGATGGCTGCACGCTATGCCGTAGCCACCACTTCGGGGGACGATGGTGATGTACGCATGTCTGTCACCGGGGTCTACAGCTATGCCGATTACGCGAGTATTGTCAGCTGGCTGGAAAGTCTTGAACTGGTCGAATATGCCAATATTGAACGCCTGCGCGGGGACCGTCTTGAATTGCGCCTCGGTGCGCGTGCGGAGGTCTCGCAACTACCAGCGATTATCGAGCTCAATAGCCGGCTGGTGCCCGCCCCAAGGACTGAGTTGGATCCTCAGTTGAGTTACCAGTGGCAGAACTAGAGACAGCGGCAGGGAAAGCGTTGAGCGCTCTGCGCCAACACCAGTTACCCCTTGAGGTGCGCCTGCGCGATGACGCCACGCTGGATAATTTCCTGGCATTGCCCCCTGTGGAACCGCTGTTGGAAGCCCTGCAAACGCAGTTGGGGCTCGACGGGGAAGCTATCATCTATCTTTACGGGCCCGCCGGCACAGGAAAATCGCATCTGCTGCAGGCCGCCGCCCAGCTTGGCGCAGCGGAAACCCTCTATCTGCCCCTTGCAGCCCTGCGTCAGTGCCCGCCCGCAGACGTGTTGCAGGGTGTCGAGTATGCGCACAGGGTTTGTCTGGATGATATACAAAGTGTGCTCGGTGATACCGCTTGGGAGCTGGCCCTGTTCAACTTCTACAACCTGGCGCGGCAACAGGGTTGTAAACTGGTAGTAGCCGCGGATGCCGCTCCCCGGGTGTTGGCCGTAGGCCTGGAAGATCTTCGCTCGCGCCTCTCCTGGGGTATCGTTTACCAGCTGGCCCAGTGTAGTGATGAAGATAAAGCCATTATTCTCAGTTTTCGCGCGTCGCGTCGGGGTTTGTCGCTGCCGCCGGGCGTGGCCAGTTATATCGTCAGTCGTGCGCCGCGAGCCATGCAGCAGCTATTGGATGTGCTTGATCAACTGGATGAGGCATCGCTGGCCCAACAGCGGGTGTTATCCATTCCCTTCGTCAAGGAAACGCTGGGTTGGTAAACGTATCATCGACCGTGGCCGCAATAGGGAATTTCACCGAAAATCGGGTTTGGCGCATACTCAATGAGTGGTATCATTATCGGATAACCGCAAAACGCACGGAGAATTAAAAGCATGAAAAAGCAACTGATCTCGGCAACTGCTGCTGCCTGTATTTCCCTCGCAGGTATCGCTCTTCCCGCATCCGCGGAGCTTCCCATTACGCTCAACGCCGGTGCCGGGTACTGGTATTTTGATCGCGACGACGTGCGTGGTTTTGAGCCTGACGACACCACTACAACGTGGGCGGGCATGGAGTGGGCCTTCAATGATAACTGGGCGGCTGAGGTGATCTACGCCTACGGAGATTCCGGTGAGTTCAAGAGCGGTGGCCCGGATATGGAAGTCACCAACTGGCAGTTGGGTATGTTGTACTACGGCGGCAGCTATATTGGTGAGCCCATGCGCGTACGCCCTTATGTGGCTCTCAGTGCTGGTGAGATCAAGCTCGAGGCAGACACCTTCGATACCGTGGAGACCACGATAAACGGTGGCCTTGGTGTGCGCTGGATGATGGGCAAGCGCCTGGGTCTGCGTGTGGAGGGCCGTGCGATTTACAGCCTCGACGAAAGCGAAACCGATTACCTGGTCAGTGCAGGCCTGAACTTCTACATGGGTAAAGTTGATCCCGACCCGATTCCCGCGCCGCTGGATTCAGACGGCGATGGTGTCACCGATGACAAGGATCTCTGCCCGGGCACCCCCATGGGGACCCGCGTTGACGCCGATGGCTGTCCGCTGCAGGTTGCCCAGGTTGCCTCTATCAAGCTGAAAGTGAATTTTGCCTTCGACTCCGACGTGGTGCAGGAAAGGTTCTTCGCGGACCTGGGCGAACTGGCCGAATTCCTCAAGCGCTTTAGCGATCTGCAGGTAGATGTCGAAGGGCACACCGACAGCGTCGGGCCTGAAGATTACAACCAGCAGTTGTCACAGCGTCGTGCGCAGGCGGTTGTCGACATGCTGGTTAACCAGTACGGCATTGCAGCCACCCGCCTGGAGCCCAAAGGTTATGGCGAGTCCCAGCCTGTGGCCAGCAACGATACAGAAGAGGGTCGCGCCGAGAACCGTCGCGTAATGGCTACTCTGGAAGTTGAATACGAGGAGTGATCTTTTAGTCCAGCTGGAAGCTGTCTGAGTCCAGCTGGCAGGGAAACTCTTCCCGATACTGCTTCAATGCGGCGCCGTCCAGGGTAACCAGGGCGGCGCCGTTTTCATTTTGGGCATCCAGTAGTAACTGGCCATCGGCGGCAATCGCCAGACTGTCTCCGCTATAAGCCAGGCCCTTGGCGTCCTCGCCGATACGATTGACCCCCACTACGCAGGCCAGGTTTTCAATAGCCCGTGCCACCAGTAACTGACGCCAGTGCAGGCGTCGTCTGGCGGGCCAGTTAGCGACGTACAGCAGCAGGTCGTAGTCATCGCGGTTGCGGCTGAATACTGGAAAGCGCAGGTCGTAGCACACTTGCAAATTGATACGCCAGCTCCGCCATTTGACGATCACGCGATCTTTTCCGCAGAGGTAGCGCTTGTCCTCGCCGGCCATGCGGAACAGGTGACGCTTGTCATAGTATTGCACTCCATCGGGAGTGGCGAACAGCATGCGGTTGTAAACACCATCGCCCTCACGTACTGCGATACTGCCGGTTACAGCGCAATCGAGGCGGGTGGCCAGATCTGATAACCACTGCTGTGTTGGGCCGCCGGGTTCCTCCGCATTGGCCAGTGCATTCATGGAAAAACCGGTGGTGAACATTTCAGGCAGGACGATCAGGTCGGTGCGGCCATCGAGTTGTTCTATTATCGTGCCGATCTGGCGCCTGTTGTCCGCTGGATTTTCCCAGGCCAGTTCGCACTGAATGAGGGTGACTTTTAGATCGCGCATAATATGTTCGCAGCCTCGATAAGTACTGCATCGCTTTTGGCGAAGCAGAAGCGCAGGAAGTGCTGGTCCGGCGGATTTTCGTAGAAGACGGAGATGGGAACAGAGGCGATGCCGTATTGCTCTGTCCATTCCGTTGCCAGTTGCTCGTCCGCCAGCGCCGAAATATTGCCGAAGTCCAATAACTGAAAATACGTGCCGGCGCCAGGGGTGAGCTTGAACCTGGATTTTTTCAGGGCGGAGCAGAATAGATCTCTCTTGTCCTGGTAGAACCCCGCCAGTGTCGCCGGGTAACCGGGTTCGGCGTGCATGAAATCCGCGATTGCCATTTGCACCGGGGTCACCGCCACGAAGCAGACGAACTGGTGTACCTTGCGCAATTCCACAGTCAAAGCCTGCGGTGCGACACAATAGCCGGTCTTCCACCCGGTAACACTGTAGGTTTTGCCAAACGAGAAGACCGCGAAGCTGCGCCTGCGCAGTCCCTCCAACTGTAAGACGCTGTGGTGTTGCTCTCCATCAAACACCAGGTGCTCGTAAACCTCGTCGCTGATAACCAGCAGGTCATGTTTTTCTGCCAGTTCCTCCAAACGGAGCAGGTCATTGCGCTCAACTGTGCTGCCGCTGGGATTGTGCGGTGAATTGATCATTATCATGCGGGTGCGCGGGGTGATCTTCGATGCCACCAGGTCCCAGTCTATGCGAAAACCCTGTGGCGAAAGCGGGATATGAACCGCCAGGCCTCCGGCCAGTTGGATAGCGGGTTGATAGCTGTCGTAGCAGGGGTCGAAGACAATGACCTCGTCTCCCGGCCGCACACAGGCCATCACCGCACAAAAAATACCCTCGGTGGCTCCGGGCACCACGGTGATTTCACCGTCGGGATCACAATCCACATTCCTGTAGCGGGATATCTGTGCTGCAATCTGTTCGCGCAGATAGAGCAGCCCGGGCATAGGAGCGTACTGGTTGTGACCATCGCGTACATGCCTGGACATTGCGTCGACCAGGCCCGGTGGAGCGTCAAAGTCGGGAAAGCCCTGGGACAGGTTCAGGGCCTTGTGCTCGTTGGCCAGGGCCGACATGCGGGTGAAAATAGTAGTGCCTACCCCGGGCAGCTTGCTGTCAATCATTGCTCAGTTCGGTGCCGGTGAAAACGGTTTCTCCCGGCTTCAGCTGCAGATAGCGGCGCAGGTAGTGCACCGCAAGGTAGAGAGGCCCGGTATCCAGCAGGGCCACCGTAGCCTTGAACAGGTAGTTGCTGCCAATCAGTACCAGCAGTGTATTGAAAACCATATCGCCGCGCATGAAAGCGGCCCCGAAGGTGACTGTCATTACCATAACGGAATCCACCATCTGGCTCATCAATGTGCTGAAGTTATTACGTATCCACAGGTGTTTGCCTTTGGTCACGCGTTTCCAGAAATGAAACAGTTGTACATCACAGTACTGGGCCGCGATGTAGGCCAGCATGGAGGCGAACACTGCGCCGGAGGTGGTGGCGTAGATCAATTGGTACAGGCCGATACTGTGCTCGACGATTTCGCCGCTGGGCAGGGCGACCGGCGCCGCCAGTTGCAGGATTTGCCAGGGGGGCATATTTTCTGCCGGGACAGAGGGTATGGAGTTGCCCAATAGCAGTACGAACAGAATAAAGAAGTTCAGGCCCAGGCCTACTGTCACCAGGAAATTGGCTCGCGACTTGCCATAGAGTTCGCAAATCAGGTCGGTACAAAGAAATGTCAGGGGGTAAGGCAGTACACCCACCGCCAGGGCCATGGGGCCCAGTTGGATAAAGCGCGTTATGCCAATGACATTGAGCAGTGTCATAGCGCACAGGAATATGCCTGCCAGTACCAGGAAGGTTCGCTCGCGCCTTTCCGCCAGGGCGGCGAAAGAGATCAACTATCAGCTCTCCTTCTGCCCTAGATTGGCGTGTAAAACGGCGCCATTGATTACCGGGTTGTGATGCGCCCAGCGGATCAGTTCGGCAATTTCCCCAGGTTGAATAAGGCGGTTGAAACTGTTCATACCCGCGATGGCAGCCTCAACTTCAGGGTCGTTGCCCAGATGGGTGCGCAGCATCTCTGTATCGGTAAATCCCGGGCAGATCATGGCCGTGTGAATGCCGCTACCCATCAGGTCCTGGCAGCTTGCACGCATCATACCCAGCTGCGCGTGTTTACTGATCACATAACTGAACGAACCCGGTACTGCTTTTTCCGACAGCGTCGAGCCCACATAAAGCACACTGGAGCTGTCAGGCATTATCCTGAGCAGATGTTGGTTAAGGCTGTTGACGGCGATGATGTTGGTTTCCATGACGGCGGCCAGGCTGGTGCTGTCGCAGTCGTCGGCGCTGTCTTTGCGCATTTGGCTGGCATTGTGTACCAGGCAAACTTCGGAGCTGTCGGAGACAGATTTTTCAATGCTCTGACAGGCGGAGGCGATAGCGGCCGGGTCTGCCAAATCGCAGGACAGGTTGCTTACCCCGCTAAGCGGACATGCGCGTCGCGAGAGATTGAATACCTCAAACCCTTCCTTCAGAAAGGCTCGGGCTGTGGCGCTGCCTATTCCCACGCTCGCGCCAGTGATAATGGCTGTTTTCATTTCCGCTGTCCTTTGTTGCACGCCGCAGCTGCGTGGCGCACTGTGCTTAGTCTAGGAGGCTCCGTGATTTCTGCAGTGACGTCAAGTTGTTGCTCCGTTAAACTGTTGCCATGGAACAACTCACTACTCTGTATATCGACAAGGAAAGCCACAAGTTTTCCGCCGCCCATTTCACTATATTCTCCGCTACTGAGCGCGAGCGGTTGCACGGGCATAACTATTCCGTATCCGCGCGTATTGTGGCTCCTATGGGTGACAATGGTTTTTCCGCCGATTACAACGTTTACAAAACTCGCCTGGCGGCACTCTGTGACGCCCTGGATGAGTATCTGTTGTTGGCCGGGGAGTCGCCGTACCAGCATATAGAGGAGTCTGGCGCCTGTTACCGCGTTCGCTACTCCGACCAGGAGATGCTTTTCCTGCAGAGCGATACCCTGGTTTTACCCATCCGCAATGCCACGGTGGAGGAGTTCTCCGGTTACCTGTTGCAGCGACTGGTGGCTGCTTCAGAAGGGGATGACCTGCGCGAGATAGAGCTCTGTGTCGCTTCCGGGCCCGGGCAGAAGGGCTGCGCTATCTGGCGACAAGCCTGACCTGATTCTACTGACCCTTCTGGGGCTGGTAGTGCCCCATTCTTCCCCTCGCCATTCCCGCAAGCTGTGCTACGCTTCATGGCATACCCCTGAATCCAAACTATCAAGGCAGGAGAACTGGCTATGAGTATGAGCAAAAAACTGGTCGCGGAATTTATTGGCACATTCTGGCTGGTGCTGGGAGGTTGCGGTGCTGCGGTACTGGCTGCTACCTTCCCCGAGGTGGGTATTGGCCTGCTAGGCGTGTCCCTGGCCTTTGGTCTTACCGTATTGACCATGGCTTTCGCTATTGGGCATATCTCCGGATGCCACCTCAATCCCGCCGTATCCGTGGGGCTGGTGGTGGGCGGTCGCTTCTCTTCAGCAGAGCTGTTGCCTTATATCATCGCACAGGTGCTGGGAGGCCTGGCCGGTGCTGCGGTGCTGTTTGTCATCGCCAGTGGCCAGGCCGGGTTTGAAACCGCCGGTTTCGCCTCCAATGGCTTTGGGGAGCACTCACCGGGCGGTTACAACCTGACGTCCGCCCTGGTAACCGAAGTCGTCATGACGTTTATGTTCCTCATTATTATCCTGGGAGCTACCGATGCTCGCGCCCCTGCGGGCCTGGCGCCCATCGCCATTGGCCTGGGCTTGACCCTGATTCACCTGATCAGCATTCCGGTGACCAATACCTCAGTCAACCCGGCACGTAGCACGGGCGTCGCGCTGTTTGAAGGGGGTTGGGCTATTTCCCAGTTGTGGTTGTTCTGGGTGGCGCCTATTGTTGGTGCGGCGCTGGCAGGCCTGGTATATAACTGGCTGGGTAGCGAGGATTAACAGCCTGCTGCCCAATGTGTCGTCAGGCCTGGCAGGGCGCGATTAGCTGGCAATTCCGCAGTGCCTGAGCAGGGGCTCGATACTGGGTTCACGGCCCCTGAACGCGACAAACAATTCCATGGGTTCCTGTGAACCCCCGGCTTCCAGCACAGCGCTCCTGAAATCAGCGCCGGTGCGCTCGTTGAATATGCCTTCTTCCTCAAAGCGGGAAAAGGCATCCGCAGATAACACTTCCGCCCATTTGTAACTGTAATACCCCGCTGCGTAGCCCCCGGAAAATATATGCGAAAAGGCATTCTGGAAACGATTGAATGCCGGGGGAGGGTTGACTGCGACCTGTTCGCGGACCTGCTCCAGCAGCTCCTGGGCTGAGGTGAATGAGCCGCTGTTCCACTCCAGGTGCAGCCTGAAATCAAAGAGAGAGAACTCCAGCTGTCGTGCCAGTGCCATCGCAGATTGGAAGTTGCGCGCCGCCAGCATCCTGTCCAGTAGTTCCTGCGGTAGCGGTTCGCCCGTTTCATGGTGTCCTGAAATGAAGGCCAGTGCCTGGCGCTCCCAGCACCAGTTCTCCAGGAACTGGCTGGGCAGTTCAACAGCGTCCCAGGGCACCCCGTTGATTCCCGACACGGCTGCGACCGACTGGCTGGTCAGCATGTGGTGCAGGCCGTGGCCGAACTCGTGAAAGAGTGTCGTCATTTCTGTATGGGTCAGCAGCGCCGGGGCATCCCCCACCGGCGGTGTGAAGTTACAGACCAGATAAGCCACGGGAACCTGGATTTTACCTGCACACTGCCGGCGTACACGGCAATCATCCATCCAGGCTCCGCCCCGCTTGTGTGCCCTGGCGTAGAGGTCCAGGTAGAAGCGGGCGATGACCTCACCATCCTGGAGCAAATCAAACAGCCGCACATCATCGTGGTAGCTGTCGAAGTGTTCTACCTCGTTCACAGTGAGCCCGTAAAGGCGCTGCACTACTTGGAAGAGGCCGGGTAAGACGCGATCCGCCGGCAGGTAGGGCCGGATATCCTCCTGGGATACCTGGTAACGTTGTTGCCGGAGTTTCTCGCTGTAGTAACTGACATCCCAGGCTTCCAGCGCGGATTCACCGGCTTGCTGGTGTGCAAAGGTCAGCAACTCCTGCCATTCCGACTGTGCCTGGGCTCTGGAGTGTTCTGCCAACTGCTGTAGAAACTGCATTACCCGCTCCGGGCTGTCAGCCATTTTGGTTGCCAACGACAACTCCGCGTAGTTGTCAAAGCCCAGCAGTTGCGCCAGTTGTAGGCGCAAGTCCAGGGTTTCCTGGATAATGGCTGCATTGTCCCATTGCCCAGCGTGCGGTCCCTGGTCAGAAGCTCGTGTGCAATTTGCGCTATAGACCTCTTTTCTCAGTTCCCTGTTGTCGCAGTAGCTAAGCACCGGTGAGTAGGAAGGGAAATTCAGGTTGATGAGATAGCCATCATCCTTGCCTGCTTGCTCTGCTGCCTGTCTCGCGCTGGCCAGTGCGGTTTCCGGTAGGCCACCCAGTTGCTCGAGGGTGGCCAGCCTGGACCAGGCGTTGGTGGCATCCAGTACATTTTCCCCGAACTTGCTGCCCCGGTCAGATAGCCGTTTACGTAGTTCGCCGTATTCCTGCTTCTTCTCCGGCGGCAGTGACACGCCTGCCAGGCGAAAATCCCTTAAGGCGTTTTCTATAGTTTTGCCCTGTGCAGCGCTCAGCGACGAGAAATCTTCACGGTCCGCAATTTGTTGGTAAGCGGCGCACAGGGCGCTGTGCTGCCCCATCCAGGTGCTGTACTCAGACAGCAGGGGCAGGCAGGCGTTGTAGGCTTCCCGCAATTCGTCGTTGTTGCGCACGCTGTTCAGGTGCGATACCGGAGACCAGGCCTTGGACAGTTCGTCTTCCATGTCCTCAATGGGCTGCAGCAGGTTATCCCAGTTGTAGCGCTCGTTGCTGGCCAGTAGCTCATCAATACCGTGCTGGTTACGCTCAATGAGCTGCCTGATGGCAGGTTCCACATGGAGTGGCTCGATGCTGGAAAAGGGCGGCAGCTCATGTTGTGCAAGCAGGGGGTTGGACATTGATAACTATTCCGGTTGCAGGTTCGAAGCGCAATTCTAACCGAAAGCGGCGTCGACCAATAAGAGGGTGAGCTCAGGAAATTCTCGTTTGCAGGTCCCAGTCCTGTAGCACGCGGTAGCTTACCCCGCTTTTGCCCTGAATGGATTCGAACAGGGAGAAATGCCGGTAAGAAACCGGGATTGACAGTGCCGTTGATGGCGCCGCCGGCGCACCAGTGCAGCCACGATAGAGAGTAACGTGAGGCTGGAAGGGTTTCCTGTCCCGCTTGCCGCCGACACTGGCCGCTATGCCCTTGAGCCTTTCTGCCAGACCGGCAAGTTGCTGCGGGCAACTGCAACATCCCAGCCAGTAAATACCTGGCTTTGGCCAGTAACCGACGCGATCAAGTTCGAAGTCAGCGCCGGACACTGACTTTCCCGCGAGCCATTCATCGACCGACAGGCATAGCCGCTCCAGCGTGAGATTGTCGATCTCACCGACAAAGGCCAGCGTAATATGGAAATTGGCCGGTGGCACCGCGCGCCCCAGGCAGGCTGTCTCTCGTTCCCGCCATCCGGCGATATCCAGTACGGTCTTACTGTCCAGTTCGACACCAAAAAATACCCGCATCACTCCGTTGGTTTCTTTTTCATCAAGGGGGCAAAGCCGTCATTGGACTGCTTGGGGGCGTCTTCTGATGGGGCTCGACGCTTGCCCTGGTTTTTCTGGTTGCGTTTGCGCGTCTTGCTTTTCTCGGTGGTGGTCTTACTGCGTTTTTTCTTGCTGCCCGCCGCTTTCCCGGAAGATTTTACTTTTTTGGGCCCGGCGTAGCGCGCTTTAAGCCCCGGCAGGGTGCGCCGTTCAAATTCAATTTTGAGGTAGCGCTCGATGCTGATCATCAGGTTCCACTCGATCGCTGTGACCAGGGACACGGCCAGACCCTGCGCCCCGGCACGACCGGTGCGTCCAGTGCGATGCAGGTAGTCATCGCCGCTGTGTGGCATGTCGTAGTTGACCACCAGGTCAATGCCTTTCACATCCAGGCCGCGGGCTGCCACGTCGCTGGCGCAGACGATATCCACTTTGCCTTCGTGAAACTGGTGCATGACGTGTTTGCGTTCTTCTGTACTCATATCGCCCTGTAGGCAGCCACAGCGAAAATCCTGGTAGCGCAACAGGTTTGACAGGCGCACCGCGGTGGTGCGCTTGTTGCCAAATACCAGGGCCCGTTGAAAACCGCCAGCGCGCAGCAGTGCGGCCAGCAGCTTGTCTTTGTGCTCCTGGCTGTCTGCCAGTATCAGTTGATGAAAGATGCTGCTGTGAGGCTGCCGGGACTGGCCGACGGCAATGCTCTGTGGTTCCTTAAGCAGGCTTGTGGCGACCGTTTTAACGCCTCTGTGCCCCGGAGTAGCAGATAACATCAATACCTGCCTGTCGGGGTTGCAAAAGCCGGCGATTTTCGTCACGTCATCGCGAAACCCCATATCCAGCATGCGGTCAGCTTCATCCAGCACCAGGGTCTGCAGGGAACCCAGTTCGGCACTGCCTTTTTCGCAGTGCTCCAGCATACGCCCGGGTGTGGCGATGACGATTTCGGGATCCTTGCGCAACAGCGATTTCTGGTACTTGAAATCCGCACCCCCTGTGATGACCTGGGCTATAACTGGCGATTTTTCCAGCAACTGGCGGCAGTGTTTCAGTACCTGGCGCGCCAATTCCCTGGTGGGGACGAGTATTAGTGCCAGGGTGCCGGACCTGGCCTCGGCTTTAGCTGTCAGTATGTTGTGGGCGATGGGAATGAGATAGGCGAGTGTTTTGCCGCTTCCCGTCTCCGCGCTTACCTGTAAATCCTTGCCTTGCAGGGCAGCTGGCACCACCTGCTGCTGCACCTCAGTGGGCTCCGGCAGGGCCAGTGCATCCAGGCCCAGTCTCAGGCGGCGATCGAGTTGCAGTTCTTCAAACACCGTTTGATGCTCCGATTAGGGTGAGGGCGTGGTTGTCGGTTGAAGTTTAACCGAAGCCGATGGCAAATTGCTGATGCGGCATGAGATAATTCTGCCTATAGGGATCTATTGTGCGGCAATCTGGCTGTTCAGTTGTATTATACTGGCTGGCAACTTGGATGCGCTAGGGCAAGGGGTATATGGGACTTTCGGCAAGAATCTTTGTTGGCTTGATAGCCGGTATCTGTACAGGGGTTTTTTTTGGTGAGCTGGTGGCTGACCTCAAGCTGATTGGGGATATCTTCGTCAAGCTGCTGCAGATTACCGTGCTCCCATACATCGTGGTTTCATTGATTGCCGGCTTTGGCCGTATGCATATGCAGCAGGCGCGGCGGCTGGCGGTGCGCGGTGGAGCTGTGCTTCTACTGATCTGGTTGCTTGCATTGCTGATGGTCTTTTTTGCCTCACTGGCATTTCCCGATCTGGAAACGGCGGCATTTTTTGGCTCTTCCAGTGCGATAGAGCACGATGCCCCGGATTTGTTTGAACTCTATCTGCCCGCGAATATCTTTTACTCCCTGTCGAACAATCTGGTCCCTGCGGTGGTTCTGTTCAGTATCCTGGTTGGGGTAGCACTGATATCGGTGGAGGATAAAGCGAATGTGCTGCCTATCTTTGACGGCCTGACCGTTGCCATTGCCAGAATCAACGGCGCTATCGTGCAACTGACACCCTATGGAATATTTGCCATTGCCGCTGCTGCCGCCGGTACTATGACTATTGAGGAAGTCGGCCGGGTGCAGGTTTACCTTGTCACCTACATAAGCCTTGCACTATTTATCACGTTCTGGGTTTTTCCCGGTCTGGTGGCAGCGATCAGTGAGATCCCTTATAGGGAGGTGCTCAGGACTTTTCGTGATCCACTGGTCACTGCCTTTGCAACGGGTAACCAGTTTGTGGTGCTTCCCCTGATTGCCGAGAATTGCAAGGAGCTGTTGCAGCGACATGGACTGCGTAGCGATGAAACTGATTCAGCAGTCGATATTATCGTTCCAGTATCTTTCAACTTTCCCTCGCTGGGTAAACTTCTAGTCTTACTTTTTGTACTTTTCGCTGCCTGGTTTACAGATGCGGACCTCTCAATTGGAGACAAGTTTGCGCTGGCGTTTAATGGTTTGTTCAGCTTGTTTGGCAGCATCAATGTCGCGGTGCCCTACCTGCTGCAATCGCTGCGTATTCCTGCGGATATGTTCCAGTTATTCCTGGTGACCGGTATTGTTGTGGGTCGTTTTGGTGCCATGTTGGCGGCCCTGCACATTGTGGTGCTCAGTGTGATCGGTGCACTGGCATTGTGCGGGCAGGTCCAGCTGAGAGCGTCTGCCATAGTGCGATACTTTACTATTACATCTGCCTGTCTGTTAGCCCTGGTGCTGGTGCTGAGGGCATATTTTATGATTTTCGTACCGGAACCGCCAGCACGAGACGCTGTACTCGAAAGCATCCAACTGATGGAGCAGCGGGTACCGGCGACCGTTTCCCTGCAGGTGCCTGCAGCAAGCGCGACGCGACTGCCGGGTACGCGCCTTGATCATATTCTGGAAGATGGTGTGCTGCAGGTTGGGTACAGGCCAAGCAACCTGCCCTGCAGTTTTCTTGCTCCCTCGGGCGATCTGGTGGGTTTTGATGTGGAAATGGCACATATACTGGCCCAGGACCTGTCAGTCGACCTGCAGTTCGTTCCCTTCGAGTTTGATTCACTGGGCCAAATGCTGACATCGGGCCAGATCGATATGGCCATGTCCTGCATAGCCAGTCTGCCAGATCGCTACGCCTATGCATCTTTTTCCCGACCCTATCTGGACCTCAGCCTGGCTTTTATTGTTGAGGATCATGAGGCGGACGCGTTCGCCGATACGCAATTGTTACGCGAGCGTGAAAACCTGACTATCGCGATGGTCAGTACGCATTACTTTGAGCACCGCATCAAGCGCCTGTTACCCAATGCAGATTTCGTTTACCTGGAGGCGGCTGAAGACTTTTTTACCCAGGATGGGCACGGTGCGGATGCGCTACTGCTGTCTGCTGAAGAGGGCTCCGCCTACAGCTATCGCTACCCTCGCTATACCGTTGCCAGGGTCGAACATCCCGAGGTGCGTCTGCCCGCAGCCTATGCCGTGCCCAAGGGCGATATTGAAATGATGGAGTTCGTCAGTAACTGGATAGATTTAAAGCGCAAGGATGGCACGGTTGACAGCCTCTATGAATACTGGATGCTGGGCGGGGCGGTCAAGGTGAAGTCACAACGCTGGTCAGTTGTTCGTGATGTACTAGGCTGGGTAGAGTAGGTGTTGCAATGGCCAACAACCTCAAAGGCTAATTAGGCCCGGGATTACCGCAAAAGAGATCTTTTGAAGGACTGGAATTATGCGAGTGATGGCGAGAATTTTTGCATTGTTACTGGCCATGACGGCGAGCTTTGCATTTGCAGATTATAGCATCGAGACTTCCTCCCGCGTGGTGGCCTTTGCAGACGTGCATGGCGCCTACGATGACTGGACCACCCTGTTACAGGAACTGGAGGTGGTCGATGCGCAGCTCAACTGGAGTGGCGGCAACACCCACTTGGTTTCCCTGGGTGATTTGATTGATCGAGGTCCCGGGTCCCGGAAAGTTGTGGAGCTGTTGATGCAGCTGGATAAACAGGCGGAACAGGCAGGCGGTGCTGTGCATATGGTTCTGGGCAATCACGAGGTGATGGTGATGAGCGGCGACCTTGAGTATGTTTCGCCGCCGGAATTTGCCGCTTTTGCCGCCGATGAAACACCCGCTGAGCGGGAGGCATTCTACGCCGAGTATCGTCGCTTCAACCCCGAGGGTGAAGAGGAGCTCGTTCGCCAGACTTTCGATGCGCAGTACCCGGCGGGGTACCTGGCCCTGAGGCAGGCCTTTTCACTGGCAGGGGAGTTGGGTAGCTGGTTGATTCAGCAACCCTTTGTGATCAAGGTTAACGACAAAGTCTATATGCATGGGGGGATAGCCAGTGAGGCCAGCGAGTTTTCACTTGAGGAACTCAATGAAAAACTACAGGGCGAGTTGCGCGAATTCCTGCAGAGCATTGATGCCCTGCGCATTGCGGGGGTGATGCCGTGGCATGTTGGCTATAGTGATCGGCTGGCTTTTCTAAACGCCAGGGCCGAGGAATTCATCGCCGCCAATCCCGAAAGCCAGGCAGAGTGGTTTGCGCCACTGCAGAAAGTGTTCGAGGCCCAGCAGGCCTTTGTGTTCAGCGGGGATAGTCCCAACTGGTACCGTGGTACCGCTTTTTGCCATCCGTACTCTGAGTCGTTTAACACTGAGCGTTTTCTAAAGCGTGTGGGGGCGAAACAACTGGTGATGGGGCACACGCCGACCCGCGGCGACGTGCAAGAGCGTATGGATGGCTTGGCGATACGACTCGATACGGGTATGCTTAAAAGTGTTTACCACGGTCGTGCTTCAGCCCTGGTTTCCGAAGGCGGACGTGATTATGTGCACTATCTCGGTGGTGACAAGGAGGCGCAGCCTACTCCCGAAACCCGCAGCATTGCCCAGCGCTTATCCGGCATGAGTGACACGCAGTTGGAAGAGTTTATGCGCACTGCGCCAATTGTGAGCATTGAAGCCCTGGACACCGGCGTCACCAAACCCAAGCGTATTACCCAGGAGCGCGATGGCATCAGTAATGACGCTGTATTCAAGTACGAGGATAGCAATCCCGGAATGCAGACCAAAGAGTCATACGTCAAACGGCGTTACGATGACAGTGATCGCTATGTATACGACGTTGCTGCCTACAAGCTGGATCGACTGCTGGATTGGCAAATGGTCCCTACCGCCGTAATTGCTGAGGTCGACGGTGAGGAGGGCGCGCTATCGGACTGGATTGAGAATGCCATCAATGAACGGGACAGATTGGCCCAGGAGCTGCCATTTGGCGGCTACTGCAAACAATACGAGCAATACCGAATGCGCTTTGTATTCGACATCCTGACTTACAATGAAGACCGCAACTTGACCAATATCCTGTGGACCAGGAAAGATTTCATGATGATGTTCATTGACCATAGCCTGGCGTTTCGCTCCTCCAAGAAACGCCCGAAGCAGTACCGTAAGGTGACACTGGAAGTCTCCGACCTGTTGCGTTCACGACTTGAGTCGCTGGATGAAGCGAATTTGACCAGTGAGCTTTCCGCCTATTTACACCCGCGGCAGATCGAAGCCATTCTCGCTCGTCGTGATCTCATCCTGAAGGAGGCGCAGGGTACGGCGCCCTGATTACGCAGCTCGCGTAATTGATGGTGGATTCATTGCATGCACTGGCGCAGCTGGTGCACACTGTCGAGCTAAAAGATGGAGCCATGGCCAGGCATTTGCACAGGGAGAATAATTGATGGCGCGCGCGATAAGAATAAGTGAGACCGGTGGTCCTGAAGTCATGAAATTGCAGGAGGTGCCGCTGGAGGCACCCGGCCCGGCTATGGTCACGGTGGAAAACCGGGCAATTGGCTTGAATTTTATTGATACCTATCATCGCAGCGGCCTGTATCCTTTGGCATTGCCCACTGGGATAGGGTTGGAGGGCGCCGGGCTGGTGCAGGCAGTGGGCGAGGGAGTAGACCTGGTCGTGGGTGATCGGGTGGCTTATTGCTCTGCGGGTTTCGGGGCCTATGCCGATGCTTTGAATCTGCCTGCCTCGCGCCTTGTTAAAATTCCTGAGGGCATTGATTTTGAACAGGCTGCCGCGGTGTTACTCAAAGGGCAAACGGCGGAGTACCTGATACAGCGTACTTATCCACTGCAGTCCGGTGAGACCTGTCTCTTTCATGCCGCCGCGGGTGGTGTCGGGCTTATCTTTGGTCAATGGGCCGACAGTATTGGGGTGAATGCTATCGGTACGGTGGGGTCAGAGGAAAAGGCCGAGCTGGCCCGCGCCCACGGGTTTCGCCATGTCATCAATTACCGTACAGAAGATGTGGTGCAGCGGGTGCTTGAAATCACCAATGGGGCGAAGTTGCCGGTGGTCTATGATGGTGTTGGCAAAGACACTTTCGAACTTTCACTGGACTGCCTGCAACCCAGGGGCTTGATGGTAAGCTTTGGCAATGCATCGGGAGCGCCCGACCCCCTGGACCTGCAGATCCTGGCCAACAAGGGTTCATTGTTCATCACGCGGCCAACCATGCTCACCTATACGTTATCGCCTGAGGAGCTAAAACAGTCGTCCGACGATTTGTTCAGCCGTATTCTCAGCGGTGATGTGCGCGTAGAGATCAATCAGCGCTATGCCCTGGCGGATGTGCAGCAGGCGCATCGGGACCTCGAGGGCAGGAAGACAACGGGTTCAACCGTGCTGTTGCCCTGATTCGCGTACCCTGCACGGTGCCTTGTCACTCCCTTTTTTTGGCCAGCTGCGCCCCTGGCAGACAACCTTCGTTGTGGTGGGAGCGTCCGGCTTTCTGGTGGTCCTGCTGTTGGCCATGATGGCTGAGCCTGCTGCCGCTGATGGCCTGTTCCCTGGCGGCGTTTTTACTGGCATGGGGCTTGAAATATTACCGAACTGCGCTACTCGTAAGCGCCACAAACGCAGGAGCATAGTGTGTCACTGAGAGTTGCACCCGTTGTATTGAAGGGACAAGGCGTTGTGCTGGAACCCCTGGTCCATGATCACGCCCAGGGCCTTTACAATCGAGGTCGGTCTGCGGCGGACTGGGCCTATATGCCGCGCGCCTGTTTTGTCGATCTGGCTGATACCCGCCAGTGGATTGATGAAGCCCAGGCGTCACCAGGGCAGTTGCCTTTGGCTATTGTGGAGACGGGTAAGGGCAAGGTAGTGGGTAGCACCCGGTACCTTAACATTCGGCCAGAACACCGTTCTTTGGAAATCGGTTATACCTGGCTTGGGCAGGAGTGGCAGCGCACTGCACTTAATACACAGGCCAAATTGCTGCTGTTGTCCCATGCTTTTGAACGTCTGGGTTGTGTCAGGGTTGAGTTCAAAACGGACGCTCGCAACGAGCGCTCCCAGCGCGCACTGGAGAGAATTGGCGCCAGACGCGAAGGCGTGCTGCGCAATCATATGATTGTGCAGTCGAACTACTTACGTGATTCTGTTTACTTCAGTGTGATCGAATCGGAATGGCTGGAGGTCAAGGAGCGGCTGCAGCTATTGGGCAGCCGCTCCTGAGTGTCTAGCTGACCGTGGCCTGCTCGGTCTCATTGTCGGAGAACGTATCGGCAAACAGTGGCGAAGTGAGGTAGCGTTCCCCGGAGTCTGGCAGGATGGCGACAATCATCTTGCCCTTGTGCTCCTCCTGTTGTGACACGCGGTGCGCAGCGGCCATGGCAGCACCGCAGGAAATGCCGGCCAGGATACCTTCCCGCTGCATCAGTTTATGGGCCCACTCCATGGCTTCCTCACTGCTTACCTGTTCCACCTGGTCCACTAAAGACAGGTCGAGATTGTCGGGGAGGAACCCCGCGCCAATGCCCTGTATCTTGTGCGGTGCGTGGCTGGGTTCTTCCCCCGCTTTAGCGGCGGTGATCATGGTGCTGGTGTCCGGCTCTACTGCCACGCTGGTTATGGCCTTTCCCCGTGTCTGTTTGAGGTACCTGGATATGCCGGTGATAGTGCCTCCGGTACCCACTCCGGATACCAGTATGTCCACCTGGCCGTCGGTGTCTTCCCAGATTTCCGGACCGGTGGTTTGTTCGTGGATAGCCGGGTTGGCAGGGTTTTCAAATTGGTGCGGCCCCCAGTATCTATCGGGATCGGAGGCGATGATGTCATCGGCTTTTTGTATGGCCGCTTTAACACCCTTGGCGCCGTCGGTAAGGATGACTTCCGCGCCCAGCGACTTCATCAGCATGCGACGCTCCAGGCTCATGGTGTTGGGCATGGTCAGGATGCAATCGTAGCCCTTGGCCGCCGCCACGAAGGCCAGTGCGATACCCGTGTTGCCGCTGGTAGGTTCAACGATGGTCATACCGGGCTTGAGACTGCCGTCCTTCTCTGCCACGGCGACCATGTTGCTGCCGATGCGGCATTTGACTGACATTGCAGGATTGCGGTTCTCCAGCTTGGCGTAGATATTGCCGTCACTGATATGGTTGATCTTGACCAGCGGTGTGCCGCCGATAGTCTCGGCATTGTCATGATAGAGCTTGCTCATGCTTGGTTCCTTCGATGTTGCGGTAGGTGGGAGTCTTGAGCTTGCAACAAGATTAGTACCGGCAGTAGCTTCTGTCTATAGCTTGCGGCAGGGAGAAAGGCGTCTGGTGCGAATGGCACTTGCTTAAGGTAAATGCCTGGCTCCTGCAATGCATGTGTGTTATCCCGCCAGCCTCGGTAGTTTAAAGCCTCATGCGGTTGATACCCCACGCCCTTATGAGGCTTTAAACTACCGAGGCTGACTATATCGCATTGCATACCTGACAGCGGGTTCAACGCTCCTTCACCAATACCCTCAAGTAAGTGCCATTCGCGCCTAGCGCTAATTAATGGAAATATCTTGTAGCAGGCGGGAACATCTGGAATAAGCTGTGGTCTTACTATGCATGGATGGTTTGGCTACATCGTCAGAGGGGCGTTGCAGTATCTTTGCCTATTACCTGATTCCGTCCAGGTCCTATACTTCAAGTCGACTATATTATCGGCGTAAACCGGCCTTCTGGGCCGGTTTTTTTATGCCTCCGGCATCTGTCCGGTAATCCGCGCCAGGGATATCAGGGTCTGCGGCCCAACCAGGGTTGCTGCCAGCTTGCCCTCGGGGTTGAGGATCAATGTGGTGGGCAAAACCCTCGGTCTTGGTATTCCCAGGATCCCTGACGGGTCCGTTTTCAGGGTGCCGAATTCAACGCCCAGCTTTTCTTCCTGCTGCTTTAGCGCTGGACCCGACGCGCCGTCGTAATTCACCCCCAGGACCGTCACCTGGGAGTAGCGCTGGTCCAAGGCATTCAGCTCGGGAATTTCCTCGGCACAAGGTTTGCACCATTCCGCCCAGTAATTAATCACCAGCCATTGGCCGTGATACTGCTCGAGATTCTGTGGCGCCTGCGGCTGCTCCTGTGCGTTGCAGGCCAGCATTGATATGGCCAGGCTGAGATAGAGGAAATACTTCAACTGGAAAATAGCTCCACCAGGTTGGTGTCCAGGGTCTTGCGCTGGCCGGTGCGTTGATCCAGTAGCAGCTTATGTGCCTCCTGTTGCCACTCCAGCTTGACTGTGAAGTCCTGGTTACTGAGAACCTGTTCATCATTGACCCACTCCTTCAATTGCCAGAAGGGTATGGTATGCAGGTCGCGGCTTAGCAGGTAATGCCCCTTGTCGCTCTCGGTGATGACGTTCTTTTCGATCAGGATGTCGCGCAGTTCACCCCAGGACTGGCTATCCAGGCCGCGTACAATGGAGTGCCTGTTGGCCAGCAGCTCGATCTCGCGCACTGTGGCGCCTGAATTCTGTTTTTGCCAGAACAGGTAGAGCACGTCCAGGGCCTTCAGCACCATTGGTCTATTGGCCTGTTCGTAGCTCTGGTAGGCGGAAAGGCTGTGCACCATTATTCCCCCCAGCAGTACGATATTCCAGGACAGGTAGATCCACAGCAGAAACAGGGGTACGGCGGCGAAAGCGCCGTAGATAAACGTAATACTGGATCCCACCACCAGATCGGTGAATATCGAACGAGCCAGGTTAAAGGCCAGGGAGGCGAGCAGCCCCCCGATGAGTGCATGCTTGAACGGTACCCGGCAATTCGGCACGGCGGCATACACCAGGCTGAAGCCTGCAGTGCTCAGTAGCAGCGGGGTGGACTTTAGCAGGAAGGCCCTGGCGCCGATGACATCCAGGTCATCCAGGGCGTGGCTGAAAGAGGATAAATAGGTGCTCAATCCTATGGCGACACCAATGGTGATCGGGGTCAGGGTCAGCACCGCCCAGTACAGCATGAAGCTGGAAAGGGGACCACGATGTTCCCTGGTGCGCCAGATCATGTTGAATGCTTTTTCGATATTACGCAGCATGAGGACCGCGGTGACCAGCAGGAACGCGATGCCCGGGCCAGTGAGGTTTTTGGCCTGTGCGGAGAAATCGTTCAGGTAGCTTTCAATTTCGGAACTGGAGTCAGGCATAAGGTGTTTAAATAGAATCGCCTGCATTTGGTCCTCGGCTCCCTGGAATGCCGGGATAGCGGAAGCCATGGTATACAGCACTGTCAGCAGGGGGACCAGGGCAAACAGGCTCATGTAGGTGAGTGCGGCCGCGTTTTCCGAGCAGCGGTCGGCGGTAAAGCGCGATACAAAGTAGCGCAGGCGCCGCCAGAATTCGCGCAAAGTCTGTGTCAGTAAAGTCATGGGCGGTATTATGGCACGATTGCCGAGTTGCCTGCACGTGAGGTCTCAGCCAGCGAGGGTTTCTGCGCTGGTGTTTTGATATACTCCCGGCCACTGTAAAAAGTAGGAAATCAGCCATGAGCGAAGTGACTATTTATCATAATCCGCGTTGCTCCAAGTCACGCACTACCCTGGCCCTGTTGGAGGAGAACGGCGTTACACCCGATATCGTCCTGTACCTCGAAACACAGCCGGGAGTCGCCGAAATCGGCAGCCTGTTACAGAAGCTGGGTATAACAGCCAGGCAGCTGGTGCGCCGTGGTGAGGACGCCTATAAGGAATGCGGTTTAGGGCCCGCCTCCAGCGAGGATGAAGTGTTGGCGGCTATGGCGGCACACCCTAAACTTATTGAGAGGCCTATTGTGGTCAGGGGAGATAAGGCGGTACTGGGGCGTCCTCCGGAAAATGTCCTGGAATTGATCGCCTGATGGCGCAGCCCTATGTCCTGGTTTTGTACTATTCCCGCCAGGGCGCTACCGCGGCCATGGCGCAGCACATCGGCAGGGGCGTGGAAATGGTGCCGGGGATTACCGCACGCCTGCGCACCGTGCCGGCTATCTCGGCAACCACCGAGCAGAGCGAGGATGACATTCCGGCAACCGGTCCGCTGTATTGCGAGCTGGACGACCTGCGCGATTGCGCTGGCCTGGTACTGGGGAGTCCTACACGCTTTGGCAATATGGCTGCGCCGCTCAAGTACTTTATTGACCAGACCTCGTCCCTGTGGCTCAGTGGCGCCATGATTGACAAGCCTGCTGCGGTCTTCACTTCAACTTCAAGTCTGCACGGCGGACAGGAGTCCACACTGCTGAGTATGTTGTTACCCCTGTTGCACCACGGCATGGTCATTGCCGGGCTGCCCTACAGCGAGCCCGGGCTGATGAGCACAACTTCAGGTGGCACACCCTACGGAGCCACGCACTGGGCGGGGCAGGGCAATGATCGCGAGGTCGATGAAACCGAAGTCGCCCTGTGTCGTTCCCTGGGCCAGAGAGTTGCCCGTCTGGCAATGGGAGAACGCAGGTGATTAGCCAAAAGCGTTACTGGGCGGGGTTGCTGTGCTGGTTGGCCTGGGGGACGTTGGTTCTGCAGCAGGCTGTAGATGCGGGTACGCACCATGCCCCGTGGTTTATCTGGATGTTGAAAGTACTGCCCCTGCTGATGTTTTTGCCCGGCATGCTCAAGGATAATTTGCGCAGTTATATTTGGTTGTGTTTTATTTGCCTGGGGTATTTTATTGTCCTGGTGCAGCGCATGTTCGCCCATCCGGACAGTCTGCTGGTCATCATTGGTATGGTGGCGGTTGTGGTATTGTTTAATGCAGGCATGATGTATGTGCGCTGGCGGGCGCAAGAACTGCGTATTAACGAGTCGGATGTTGGAGAGTAAATATGAGTAAGCCTTCCCTGTTGCGACGGCTCCTGTCAGCCCTCTGGAATGGTATAACCCGCATCAGGTTGGCCCTTGCCAATATCCTGTTCCTGGTCATCATCGCATTGGTATATTTCGTCTATATGGGCGGTGGGCAGGAGCCGCTACCTGAGCGGGCGGCCCTGCTGTTGAATATTAGTGGCACGGTTGTCGACCAGAAGTCCGCGGTTGATCCGTTCCAGGCGCTGCTGGGAGAGCCCTCTCCTACTGATCACGAGGTGCTGCTGCGTGATGTGATTGAGTCAATTGGATATGCGGCAGCGGATCCGGCTATTCATGCGCTGGTGATGGAGCTCGATTCCCTGGTGTATGTTGGCATCAGCAAAGGCCAGGAAATTGTCACTGCCCTGGAGGCCTTCCGCGAATCGGGCAAGCCCATTGTGGCGGTCGGGGACTATTACACCCAGGGGCAGTACCTGCTGGCCAGCCACGCCGATACGGTGATCGTACACCCCATGGGTGGTGTGGCGCTGGAAGGCTACAGCAGTTATCGCAACTACTTTCGTGAAGCGCTGGAGAAAATATCCGTCAATGTGCATGTCTTCAAGGTGGGGGAGTTTAAGTCTGCGGTCGAGCCCTTCTTGCGTGACGATATGTCTGAGGGCGAGAAACAAGTCACCAGTCGCTGGTTGGAAGACCTGTGGGATCAGTACACCGGCATCGTGGAGTTACAACGGGAGCTCGCAGAGGGCGCAGTAAACGACTACGTCAATAATTTCCCACAGCGTCTACAGGCGCACGGCGGCGATTCCGCCCAGGCTGCGCTGCAGGCTGGCCTGGTCGACAAGTTGCTGTCTCGCATTGAGAGTAACGATTTTATTACCGAGATTGTAGGCGCCAGCAATGAAGAAGGACTGTATGAGGCTATCGTATTCGAGCGCTATGTTGCCCGCAAACGGCCATCTGTGCTGTCCGGAGTCGAGGGCGACCGGGTGGCGGTGATTACCGCCGCGGGTAATATCATGCCGGGTGACCAGCCCCCCGGAACCGTCGGCGGTGATTCCCTGGCCCGACTGATTCGCAGTACTGCCGAGGAAGAGGGTGTGAAAGCGATTGTGCTGCGCATCGATAGTGGGGGTGGCAGTATGTTTGCTTCGGAAATCATCCGTCAGCAGTTGCTTTATGCCCAGAGCATGGGATTACCGGTAGTGGTGTCGATGGGCGCGGTGGCTGCCTCCGGCGGCTATTACATTGCCGCCGAAGCGGATGAGATATGGGCAACGCCCTCCACCATTACCGGCAGCATTGGGGTGTTTGCGGCATTTCCGACTTTTGAAAAGCTATTGCAGCGGGTGGGTGTCTATACCGATGGTGTGGGCACCACTTCCCTGGCCGGGTCATTGCGGGCGGATAGGCCATTGGACCCTCTTTTGGTAGAGGCCCTCAATAGCGGTGTGGAGTTTGCCTACAACAGTTTTCTGCAGATCGTAGCGGATGGCCGTGACCTCAGTGTTGAGGAGGTCGATCCCCTGGCCCAGGGTAGGGTATGGAGTGCGTCTGATGCCCTGCAGGCCGGACTTATTGATAGTGTCGGAAGTCTGGAGGATGCTATCGCAGCGGCGGCTGCGCGGGCCGATATGGAAGACTACGAGGTCGACTATGTGGAACTGCCGCTGTCACCGCGCGACCTGTTGATGAAACAGTTGGCCAACCGTGTGGGCAGCCTGCACCTGTGGCAGGCATCTGCCGCCAGCACGGCACTGTCAGGCTTGCTGGGCCCAATGCGCGAAGCGGCGCAGGAGCTGGGAAGCATGCAGGATCCAGGGCACATCTATATGCGTTGTGTTGCCTGCGGACTGGTTCGTTAGCAAAACTGGCGCTGTCGCAGCGCAAAGACTTAGCCGTTTTGTCCCAGTGCAAGCTGTTCTGTGGATGAGCGATTTGCCCACCACATGTTCAGGTCGTCCAGGATCATATACAGGCAAGGAATTAGCAGCAACGTTATCACCGTAGCGAATACGATGCCAAAGGCCAGGGAGATGGCCATTGGAACCATGGATTCGGCCTGGCTAGTGCGCTCCAGTAGCATTGGGACGAGTCCGAAGAAAGTGGTCAAGGAAGTCAACAGGATGGCCCTGAAACGCCGCATGCCCGCCTGCACCACCGAGGTGTAGAGATCGGTGCCGTCGGCCCTGGCCTTATTGACAAAATCCACCAGTATAAGACTGTCGTTGACCACAACGCCGCTGAGCGCGATCACTCCCATAAGGGACATCATGCTCAAGGGGTAGCCTGTTACCCAGTGCCCGAAGATGGCACCGATCATACCAAAGGGAATAACCCCCATAATGATCAGCGGTTGCAGATAAGACTTGGTCGGAATCGCCAGCAGCGCGTAAATGCCGAACAGGGCGAGGGCGAACCCGACCATCATGCTGACCGCCATTTTTTTCTCTTCATCAGCGGCGCCCGACAGCTGGTGACTGAGCCCGGGGTATTTTTTCTTCAGCTCGGGAAGTACGTTTTGCTCAACGTCCTGGATGACCTTGCTGGGTTCCACCATTTGCTTGTTGGCTTCTGCTGTCACTTCCGCTGCGCGCTGGTAGTTAATGCGGGTGGCCTTTAACAGGCCCTGTTTGACTTCCAACTGCGCTACCGTTTCAAAGGGCACTTCATCCCCGCCGGGTGTGCGAATAAACATATTCTTGAGGCTGTTGACGTTTTCGCGATCAGCCTTGGGGTAGCGCACCATCACTTTAATTTCATCGATACCCCGTTGTACCCGCTGTGCCTCGGCACCGTAAAAGGCGTGGCGTACCTGGCTGCCCAGGTCATAGCGTGTCAGGCCCAGCGATTCCGCTTCGGGCAGGATATCCAGGTGGAATTCATCTGAGGTGTCGCTAACGCCATTGCGAATATCGTATAAGCCTGCATAAAGGTGCAGTGCGTCTTCCAGTTCGCCTGCGGCCTTACGCAGCACGTCGAAATCCTTGTGCATCAGGTCAAAAGCGACGGAGGGGCCCAGGTCGGGGCCGTCGGCACTGGTAATGGAGAATACTTCTGCGCCGTGTATCCTGCCCACTGCCTCGCGCCAGCGTTGTTCCACTTCGCGGGTGTTGATAGAGCGTTCCTGCTCTTTGGTCAGTTCCACATCTATGCGACCGTTAATGCGGTTGAAACCATAGGTGGCCATGTGTTCCAACAGACGTTCGTCCTTGCCGCTTTGCAGCCGGTAGTCTTCCTCCATGGTTTTGAAGGCACGGGCGATCTGGAGAACTGCTTGCAAGGTGCGCTCTTCGGGAATGCCCGGTGACATGCGCAATTCCACTTGCAGGAATTCCCCGGGGGTATCCGGTGACAGCACGGTGCGCACGGCACCGCCGGCCAGCAAGCCGCTAGAAAGAATCAGCAGTGACAGGAAAAAAGCAAGGGTGGTGTAACGATTGCTGACACAGCGCTGCATGAAAGGCCGGTATCGATATTCTACAAATGCTGTCAAGCGACGGTTCACGCTTTCCTGGACTCTATCGATCTGTAACAGCAGCCGGTTTTTGGTGGGTTTGCTGTGGGCCAGGTGTGCCGGCAGAATCCACTTGGATTCGACCAGGGAAAAACACAGGCACAGGATGACGACCCAGCCACAGGCCTCGGGGAAGGCCCCGAATACGCCCTGGATAAACAGTGTGGGGGTGAAGGCCATGATCGTAGTCAGGACGCCGAAGGTCGCCGGGGTGGAGACTTTGTAGACGCCGGCGACCACGCTGTTGACACTGTGGCCGTATTTTTCCTGCTCGGTGTAGGCACTTTCTCCCATGATAATGGCGTCGTCCACCACAATCCCGAGAACCAGTATGAAGCCGAAAATACTGATCATGTCGAGGGTGCCATTGATATAGGGCGTGTTGATGAAAGCCATCGCGCCCAGGAAGCACACGGGTATTCCCAGCATCACCCAGAATGCCAGCTTGATCTCCAGAAACAGTGCCAGCACGATGAAGACCAGCAGTGCACCCATCGCCAGGTTCTTGACCATCATGCCGAGACGGCCCTTAAGGTAGTAGGTAGTGTCGTACCAGACATCCAGCGTAACACCATCGGGCAGGCGGTTGCTCCTTTCAGCGACATAGGCTTTAGCAGCCTCCGCAGTTTCGATAATGTCCTGGCTGCCCATGGCGAAAACATTCACACCCAGCGAATACGTGCCGTTGAACATGGCAAAGCCGGCAGCATCGACGAAGCCATCATCCACGGTGGCGATGTCGCCCAACAGCAAGCGCGTGCCATCGGGCCATGTCTTGAGCACGATACTTTCGAAGTCCTGCTGGACGTAAGCCTGCCCGATGGTGCGCAGCATGATTTCACCGTTCTCGGTGCGCACTGAGCCAGCGGGGAGGTCCAGTGAAGAAGCGGAAATTATATTGGCCACATCCCCGAGTGTGAGATGGTATTCCCGCAGCAGCTGTTCGGAGATCTCAATAGCGATTTCATAATCCCGCGCACCTACCACTGAGGCGGCAGAAACTTCGGGGACGGTTAACAACTCGCGCCGGATTTCATCGGCCAGGGACTTCATGCTGCGCTCATCGATGTCGCCTGATAACTGCAGGGTCAGTGCGGGGAACAACAGCTCAGGTTGGCTGATGATGGGTTTTTCCGCCTCTTCCGGGAAGTGTTGAATGGCATCGATACGGTTTCGTATATCGGCCATCAATACGGCGAGATTGGTTCCCTCCAATGGCTCAATCATCATCATGGCAGCGGATTCAAAGGAATCTGACGTGACCCGCTTGATGCCGTCAAGGTCGTTGATGGCCTCTTCGATTTTCAGCACGATACCCTGTTCCACTTCTTCCGGGGCGGCGCCGGGGTAGACGGCGTCAATGATAACTATTTCGATATCAAAAGCCGGAAACATGGCGCGTTGGATAGTGAAGGCCGATCCCAATCCGATGGTAATTATGATCAGCATGAGCAGGTTTGCCGCCACGGGGTTGTGGGCAAACCAGGCAATGATTCCTTTAGGAGCGGGAGGGTGCATCAGCCACCCGAACTATCATTGGTCTTGGCTGCTACCGCAGCGGTAGCGCCCTCCATCTTATCGTTGGCTTGCTCTTTTATGGGCCTGCCATTTTGATCCAGCTGGTTGGTGGGTGTTGTCGACTGGATGCGGACTTCGGAGCTATCAAAGGAACTGTCCAGGCGGGTCAGTGACACCAGGTCGCCATTGTCCAGACCCGCGCTGACGTAGATCAGATCGCTGCTGGTGCGCAGCAGTGTCACCTTGCGATTGCGCAGGTGCATGCTCTCGTCCACCACCCATAGATAGTTGTCGGCGCGCAGGACATAGCGGGGTAGGGGAACAATACCGGTCAGTTCCTTGCCCTCAATGTTGGCATTGACGAAGGTGCCAATGCGCAGGGGCTCTATGCCGGGACTGTTTAAACCATAGGGGTCATCGATTCGCGCCACTGCATAAAGTACGCGCGAGCGCTCATCGAATACGCCTTCAGTACGGTGGAGGTGCGCGGTCCAGTGTTTTATTTCGCCGCCCACGTCGGTGTAAAGGTCTATCGGCGAGCCCTTGTTGTTATCACCCAGCTTCGGAAGTTCGAGATAGGCCAGCTTGCCCTGGGGTATGGGCAGCCGGA
>RCNC010000390.1_pt1 | contig 28074 bp, 26 predicted proteins | sample 2041301 | NCBI WGS metagenome assembly RCNC01 (sample SAMN09708231, study PRJNA481090) | Marine sediment metagenome, whole genome shotgun sequencing project. | biome: marine sediment; feature: ocean; material: sediment; isolation source: Sewage treatment plant 13A marine sediment (STP13A) ... | reverse complement strand
CAGCGATGCACATCTCGCCTGGAACATTACACCCGGCTCTATCCTGATCAATGGTTCTGGATGCATCGCCGCTGGAAAACCCGTCCGGCAGAAGAAAACAGTACAGCTTGAAACTGATCAACAACCATTGACGAGGGGATATGGCCAACAGAACCACACTCTCTCAGATGATTTATGGCTTGTTGATATTGATAGGTTGTTGATTTCTATTCCGGCATGTTTGGCCATTTTGTTGTCTCACCTTTATAATTCTCCAGGGTGTACTCTTTCTCATCCTTGCCTTTGATATAATAATCTGGCATCAACGGTATTTTGCCGATGTTCGTAGCGATCACATACATTGGTTGAGCAAGACCAGTTGTATGTCCACGTATGGTATCCCGGATGAGTTCCGCACCTTTTTCTACAGTTGTCCTGAAATGATCGATGCCCGGCGCCGGTTCACAATAAAATACATAGTAGGGACGAATTCGTACCCGGAGTAATTTCTGATGCAGCTCGCGGAACGTTTCCGGATCATCATTAATTCCTTTTAGCAGTACCGCCTGATTGCCGACATTGATACCACAGGTGAGTAGATCAAACACACCTTGAGCTGTTTTTTCTGTGATTTCCTTGGGATGATTGCACTGGGTATTAATCCAGATTGGGATTTTGTGGTATGGACTCAGTACTTTTTTTAAGCCTGGGGTAATCCTATGGGGTAAAACGATGGGTGCCCGGGTACCGAATCGAATCATCTGGAGATGGGGAATTTCCCGTAATTTTTGAATAATATAATCAATTTTTTCATCAGAAAGAACAAACGGATCCCCGCCGGTCACCAATACATCCCGAATTTCTTTATGTTCACGAATCCATTCTAATCCTTCATCTACATCCATGCGGAGCTGAAGGTCTCTGTTGACCACGAGCTCGTTTCTAAAGCAGTGACGGCAGTAGTTGACACAGACATCTGTCACAGTAAAGGCGACCCTGTCATGGTATTGTCGTGCGATACTGTCGGGTCGAACTTCTTCTGTGTCTCTGTTTTCCTTCCATATGAGGTAGTTTTCGATTCCGTATTTATTAACGGTTTCCTGTAAAGAGGGGAGTACCTGCCTACGAATCGGGCATTTGGGGTCGTCTCGATCCATTAGAGAGGCAAAATAAGGCGATGTTCCCCATTTGGTATTCAAGGTCTCAATAGCCTCCTTTTCTTCTGGGGTGATGTTGATAAATGCTGATAATTTTTCCAGGGTATTGACACTGTTTTGGAGTTGTTCAATCCATTCTTCCATTTATCTTTTCCTCTCAATTAAGGGGATGTTGTAAATCTCATCTATCGAGGTACATTGACAATTCACGATGGGTGACATGGGTTCGATGCCCCTCCCACTCCTGGGTCTTTAATGCCATGAAGTTTTGGTAGGTTTCGTCTCCGAGAGTCTGCTTTAGAAACGAGCTCCCTTCAGCCTCCGCCAGTGCTTCAAACATGCTTTTGGGCAGAAAACGTTTATCCCATACTTTAGTGGATAAATCCTTACTGCAAATAGTACCTATGGAGTGTTCTCCGCAGTCAATTTTATTTCTGATTCCTTCCATGCCCATTGCGATCAAAATGGCTACCTGAAGGTATACATTCCCAGCCGGATCGGGACTCCTGAGCTCAAGCCTGGTGCTCTGTGGATTTGGACAGTAGGGGATCCTTACCATAGTACTTCGGTTTTTAAAGCCCCAGTTGCAGATAATGGGTGCTTCCCGCTCACTCACATATGCCTTGTATGAGTTGAAGGTGGAGGCCATAATAATTGATGTTTCTCTGGCATATTTCAGGATTCCACCAATAAACTGTCTGGCGATAGTTCCTATGTTGTGATCAGCGTCTTTATCATAGAAAACATTGTTGCCGTCAAGATCTTGACCCGAAAGATGCAGGTGAAGAGCATTCCGGTTATATCCATCAAAGGGTTTGGGCATGAAGGTGGCTCGATATCCTAAATCCGCAGCGGTTTCCTGGGTGACATAATTAAAAAGGAGCGTTCGGTCGGCACTATTCAGGGGATCGGTGGGTTCGAGGTTTATTTCATGCTGGGATGGAGTAACTTCATGATGAGCCTTTTCGAATGCAATTCCGCAGTCTTTCAGGATTTTAACTATTCTGTTTCTGACAGCTTCTCCTTTATCGTGGGGACTTGATTGAAAGTAGAGGCCTTGATCCGTATGCAGGTTTTTCTGTTTTTTACCATTGTTTAGAAGAAAAAATTCATGTTCCGGACCCACGAGAAATTTGAGACCGAATTCACGTTCCGCTTCAGCTAAAATCTTTTTCAGTATGGCTCTCGGGTCTGCCTGGGATGGTTTATCTTTTTCATCATATACACTGGCAATGATAAATCCGACTTTTTCATCTGTAAATCTTAAAACTTTGAAACTGTCAGGGTCTGGAAACAGGAGCCGATCACTACTGTCAACAGTTCCGTAGCCGGCAATAGAGCTGCCGTCAAAACCGATGCCGTTTTCGAGGATGGATTCAATGTTATCCGGATTAACTGGTAAACTCATGATTCTACCGTTGAAGTCGACAAAAAATATCTTTGTGGTATCGACGGTCTCAAGCTCTTTTTTAATGTCCTTCAAGTCAGCCATTGCTAAGGTATCCTGTTTAGATTTTCACTACTATTGGTGCGATATCTTATTTGGTAGTTTTTATGAAAAGTCACAAACTGACAAAGCTCACAATTTTGTTCTAATAAATTCATTCCTTCCAAGTAGTCAAGAATAAATTGACAGAGTCGTAAAACCTCGATTTATTTCTTGAACGGAGCCTACTCACCAGCACTCCCTACTACAGCACTTTCGCCGAAAAGAAGATAATCGAAAACATCTCTATGATCACCAAAACCAAGGATGATTTGGGTTAAAAAATGACTTCAATTAAACAATTACGGGTAACGTTCAGACTAGCATACTACTGTCTGGTAGAACATTGCATAAATCATAAAATTTGAAAAGGGCACGATCATGAATAGTGTCCAGCGCTCTCCTCTTATTGTTGCCACGATTAGTTTTTAATTACACTGTTTATAATTTCTTCGATTGGAATTGCCATTACATTTGTTGTACTTTTATATTTAAGTTCTCTCAGAAAGGACAGTTATGTTTTGTAATCGCAGGTGGCATGTCAACGCTTACTTTTCAGGGAAAAGGTACGCAATTCTGGCAATCAGGAGGAGAAAATAATGAAAAAAAACAGCATTCTTCCCATTCACATCGGTGGCACGATCGCATCGGTTGAATCCAAAACCGGTTTCAGGCCAAAACTCTCCTTCGCAGATTTGCTGGGTAAAATTGATCGGGGGCTTACTGGAAATCGCCATATTGCCACTGCACAATCTCCCTTCGGTGAATTCGGAATTGACAGTGCCAGCATGCAGATTCCGCATATACAGAAGATCGCTGAAACGATATCGAACAACTACGATAACCATGATGCATTTATCGTTACTCACGGCACAGATACTCTTGCTTACACCGCCAGTATGCTCTCATTTATGCTGCAGGGAATCCAGAAACCGGTCATTGTCACGGGTGCCCAGAAAACCCTTGAGGACGATGAAAGTGATGTGATCGGAAATCTGGAGACAGCCTTACGTGCGGCATCGACTTCCAATTGCGGTGTATGGGTTGTCTTTAATGGAAAAATAATTAAAGCAGTCAGAGCCACAAAAATAAATATCGGTGTTGACTGTTTAGATGCTTTTACCTCAAATATCATGGACGAGATTTCGATCTCCAACTTCCAACAAAACGACTACTCCGTTAACACGGGACAATCTGAAACATTCAGTACAAAGGTTTCCGAGGCACTGGACATCTACTGCCTAACCCACACTACGAACCCAGTATTGTTGAGGAACTATCTCGATAATTCAGACCTCAAAGCATTGATTGTCATGATATATGGTATGAGTGGGCATCGTAAAGAATTGATGGAAGTTCTCTCACGCTGGGCCAACGACAACGAAGCAATCGTTATTGCAAAAACACATTCACCGTACGGCAGTACCGATTTGTCGAAATATGAGTTAGGTGTAAAAGCCCTGCAAATGGGAATCATGTCGTCACTGGATATGACCATGGAGAGTGTCTATGCCAAAGCCTGCATCCTTCTCGCACGCAACGATGACCCCCGGGAATTTAGCCGACAGTTTTATGCAAATTTTTGCGATGAGCTTGATGAGGCAGGTGTGCAGAAATTTATGAAGAAGGCTGCCTTCTGGCTCGCTGCCACCTAGATTGTCTCTTTATAGGTGGAAAGAATTTTTCTCAACAGGCAGAGAAATCTTGAATACTTGACTTTGTCTAATTCACATGTTCCTTTGAGAGAATGTTGTTTCAGATAAGGTATCTCTATGGCGGTGGAGATCCAAAATTCCACATTATAGATATTCACTATCCCTTTTTATAATTGCGATGGGATATAACTACATACAGGGGGTAACATTATGAAGAGAATAGTTTTGTTGATTCTTATGGGTTTAATGATTTCCATGTCTGGGACGGCTTTTGCTGAAAAATTGTATGTCGGTACAGACACAGCTTTCGTTCCTTTTGAATACAAAGGCAAAGATGGAAAATATACAGGCTTTGATATCGATCTGTGGGCAGAGATAGCAAAACGCATTGGTGTTGAATATGAATTGAAGCCGATGGATTTTAATGGCCTGATTCCAGGCTTGACGACTGGAAACCTCGATGTTGCCCTGGCGGCGATCTTTATCAAATCTGCCCGAGAAGAGAAAATTGACTTTTCTCATCCTTATTTCAGAGCTGGACTGAAAGTCATGGTTCTGGCAGACAACCAGGATATCAAGGCCCCTGAAGATCTGAAAGGAAAAGTTGTCGCTGTCAAACTCGGGACAGCAACCGTTGAGTATGTTGAAACCCTCGGTGCGAAGAAAATAGTTAAGTTCCCGAATATCGATCAAGCCTATCTTGAAGTTGTAACGGGTGGTGCTGATGCAGCAATGCATGACACCCCGAATGTTCTCTATTACGTCAAAACTGCTGGTAACGGTAAGGTTAAAGCCGTTGGGCCTGATGTCAAAGCAGCTCAGTACGGTATTGCCTTCCCACAAGGGAGTGAGTTACGTGACAAGGTGAACATTGCGCTCCTGCAGATGATGGAAGACGGCGCTTACGCTGATTTGTATAGAAAATGGTTTAATGCTGATCCGGAATAGTCTGAAAGAAAAAATGTAGTTAAGGATCCCTTCAGTACAAGCTTGTATAGGAGGGATTCCTGTTTGTCAGAACACTCCCCTAGTTAGCAACTTCTGCAGAAGGGTCAAATTATGGATTTCGAGTTTTCAGTTATTGCCGAATCTTTGCCTGCTCTTCTTGCTGGAGCCAAACTAACTTGGATCATTACTATCCTCGGAATTGTTGGCGGTATGGCTTGCGGTATTTTAGCCGGTTTGGGTCGTATCGCTGGAACAGAATCTCTCGGAGAAAAACCACACGGAATCTTCAAGCCGATTAGTGTTTTGATTCGTTATATATCAGGTGGCTATGTTGAGACGATCCGTGGAACACCGATTATAGTTCAGGCAATGTTTCTCTATTTTGCCTTTCCCATGCTGGTCAAAGCTGTTTTCGATATCGAACGCTTTCGTATCGAAGCTGTAACTGCCGCAGTTATTACCATTATATTCAATGCTGGAGCCTATATTGCGGAAATCGTCAGGGGCTCGGTCATCTCCGTGGACAAGGGTCTCCTGGAAGCCGGAATGTCCCTTGGTATCAGTCGTTTTCAACTGATCGTGTATGTAATCGGTCCAATAGCCTTTCGAAGAATGATCCCTCCTCTCGGCAACCAGTTCATCATCAGCCTCAAGGACACTTCGCTTTTTATTGTCATCGGGGTTGGTGAATTAACAAGGCAAGGTCAGGAGATAATGGCCAGCAATTTCAGAGCGCTTGAAATCTGGCTGACTGTGGCCGTTATGTACCTGATGATGACATCAGTGTTAGCCATGTCGTTACGCCGCATCGAGAAAAAGATGGAAATTTTCTGAATCCAGGTACACCTAAAAAGACGAGAAAATGATGTCAAGCATTATTGAATTGAAAAATGTGTGTAAATCTTTTGACGGTACTGAAGTTTTACACAATATCGACCTTTCTATTCAGGAAGGTGAGGTGGTTGTGGTCATTGGTCCGTCTGGTTCCGGAAAATCCACTTTGATCCGCTGTATCAACTGTCTGGAACTAATATCGAGTGGGGAGTTGGTCGTTGACGGCATAAGGATCCCTGGTGAGAGGAGAAGGGTACGTCAAATACGGCTGGAGGTAGGGATGGTTTTTCAGCAATTCAATCTTTTTCCACACTTGACTGCACTTGATAATGTTGCTTTCGGTCCTTGCAAGGCGAGGAAAATGGCCAAGCTCAAAGCAACAAATATTGCCCGGGATCTGCTTGAAAAAGTTGGCCTGGCTGCATTTGAAAATAAGCTCCCTGGTCAGCTTTCTGGTGGACAGCAGCAACGTGTTGCCATTGCCAGAGCATTGGCAGTCAGCCCCAAAGTTCTACTGTTTGATGAACCGACTTCGGCTCTGGACCCGGAAATGATTGGCGAAGTACTGGATGTTATGAAAAATATTGCTAAAGACAGCGGCATGACCATGGTTGTTGTTACCCATGAAATGGGGTTTGCAGCTCAAGTCGGTGACCGACTGATCTTCATGGATGATGGAAGAATTGTCGAGGTAGGAAAACCTGGTGAAGTGATGAAAAATCCACAATCGGATAGACTCAAGGACTTCTTAGGACATGTGAAGCACCACTAGCTTTAAAATTGACGATAGAGAGGGTTACCTTATAAGAATATTCTGGCAACTTTGAGAATCCTCTTTAGTTAATGACATTGCAGACATTATTCCCATTGTTTTTTCTATTATGGCTTGTTAAGCATCCTTTCTTAAATTTCCAGAGAGATTAGACATACACCGAAATAACCAAAGGAGTGTTAAATGAAATTCCGAGATTGTGGCGAATCAGGGCTTCGGCTACCTGTTATGGGAATTGGCTGTTGGTCTTATGGAGGAGGTGATTACTGGGGGGATCAGTCACAACGTGATGTAGATGAGGTGATCAATGCAGCGTTGGATGCTGGATGTAATTATTTTGATTCTGCTGAGGCCTACAATAATGGCGATAGTGAGTCAGCATTAGGACAAGCTATAAAAAGTCGACGTGAAGAGGCCATTATCGGCACGAAAATTTCACCATCAAACTGTCAACCGGAAACACTAAGGCTGCATTGTGAGGCCAGCCTCAGGCGTTTGGGGATGGAATATATAGACCTTTACATGATTCATTGGCCGCTTAATTCTCACTCAGTGTCTTGCGCCACAACGGATGAACGTTTAATATCCAATCCACCCAGACTGAATGAGGCTGTTCAGACTCTTGGAGAACTTCAAAAAGAGGGAAAGATAAGGCATATAGGAATTAGCAATTTCGGTGTGGAACAGATGAATGAGATACTTGAACTTGGGGTGAAAATTGCGGTTAATCAATTGCCTTATAGCCTGCTGTTTCATCCGATTAAGTCCGAAATATTGCCATATTGTAGAGAAAAAGGCATCGGGGTGATAGGTTACATGAGCCTCATGCAAGGTCTTTTGACCGGTAAATACGAGGACGCTGATTCTATGCCCCCCAATCGAACCCGGGTGAGGCATTTCAGAGGTGACCGGCCTGGGTCTCGTCACGGTGAGGCTGGTGCAGAAAAAGAGACTTTTGAAGCACTGGTAAAAATCCGTGAAATTGCAGAGGAATCGGGATTACCTATGCATCTGATTTCCTTAGCCTGGTCGATAGCTAACCCAGATGTTACATGCACAATTGTTGGCGCTCGTGATAAAGCTCAATTTCTCGATAATCTGAAAGCACTGGATATTGAGCTGAATAAAGATACTATGGCAACTTTAGACAATGTTACAGCGTCATTGATGAGGAAAATAGGGTTGGCTATCGACCTTTTTGAACATACTGAGAAATCAAGGAGTTGGTGATTATCTGAATTTTAATACACAAGCTAGAGGTTTTATCGACAAGATTTATTATAATTCAGGGTCTTCACGTATACCCGATTTCTTTTTCTTACAGTAAACAACACTGATTGCATTACATCCCCATCTCTCAGAGGACTGTTATTGTAAAAACATCAACCTCTTGATACAGCAATATTAAATTAATCGATTGTGCAAATCATGAAATACTGATTCCAATGAACCCGGGTTGTCCCTCATGATTTTCTCCACCTGCTTTTGAATAGAATTATATGCAAAGGAATTTTCGAGACCGGGCAAGCGGTGATAATGTCTGTCAGGAAACACATGAAAGAAGAGGGTGAAAATCTAAAATGTATACTGGAAAATAGTTGAAGGGAAAGAAGGTAAACGTGTCCTATAGTAGTGGTAATGAAGCCAAGAGCATTGAATTAACAAAATAGTTGGCCTCCCGAGAGCCGTTCTACCCGCAGTCTTACACACATTCAAATAAATATTCAATATGCCTGATATAGCATATAAAAGTGCAACTATTTGTTTTTGGAGTGGTACAGGTAACTCTTATCGAGTTTCAAGTTGGATGGGAAAGATTTCTGAAAACAGTGGGTTAGAAACCCAAGTCCTTTCGCTCGATAAAGCCAAATCAATAAAAATATTGAATGCTGAGAAAGAAGGTTTCATTGGGATTGTCTTTCCCACTCACGGATTCACTGCACCATGGCACGTATTGAAATCTGTTTGGAAATTACCACATGGCAAATTAACCCATGTTTACTGTATAGCGACAAGGGCAGGGCTAAAATTTGGTTCTGTCTTTATCCCCGGGATTAGTGGTAGCGCCACATTTGTTATTTCTCTGATATTACTACTTAAAGGGTATAAAGTGTGTGGCGCCATGAGTGTCGATATGCCATCAAACTGGTATTCACTGCATCCTATCCAAAACAGGAAGAGCCATGAAGCGATAATTGATCGTGCGGAACGCAAGGTTGCCGGGTTTATGAAAAAAATACTTTCTCAATCTAAAGTTTGGTTTACCGGCAATAATTTATACGAGATAATATTGGGGATACTGCTCTCATTTATATCGGTTGGATATTTACTTTTTGGTAAATTTTTTCTAGCGAAGTTGTTTTTTGCTAATAGCAAATGTGATGGGTGTGGACTTTGTGAAAAATACTGCACTGTTAAAGCAATAAAAATGTGGGGCAAAGACAAACGAAGGCCTTATTGGAAATATAATTGTGAAAGCTGTATGAAATGTGCTGCCTTTTGCCCGCACAATGCAATAGAAACAGGACATTCCTGGGGGGTGATACTCTATTTTATAACTGCTTTTCCCATTTCTTTTTATCTTTCCTCATTGTTTGGTGCAGATATTACAAGTATTGGAAAATTTGACAGTCATTGGATTGGCAATGCCTTGAATATAATTTATTTTTATCCAGCAATTTTTGTTTCATACTATATTTTTAGCTGGTTAATCAGAATACCCTTACTTAACTATCTGTTTACCCATACGACAATGACCCATTTGCCATTCTGGGGACGTTACCGTGAACCCAAAACGAAACTGAAAGATATTTCCTGACAGTTTCGAGTATTATCAGGAAGCATGTAAACCATTTATTCCAGGGAGATAGCTTGAAATTAGCATAGGGTATTTCTTTTGAAGAACTATGCCGTAACAAGCTTTACTTGCTTGCCCTTCCATAATTGATGCCCAGTTTGCTCATGCGGTTACGCAACGTGCTCGGGTTGACGCCAAGAAGTGCTGCGGCTCCGTTTGACCCATTAATCTTGCCCTTAGTTAAACGCAAGACCTGGCGGATATGATTTGAAATGGTATCATCGAGGTTATACGAAACCTCACTGTCCGTGCGGGATACTGGTGGTGCATCCTGAATGTTTTTTTGGAGATGCACAAAAGTCAACGGACCGGTTGGGTTCAAAATCAATTCCCGCTCGATGATATTCTGCAGCTCCCGCACGTTGCCTGGCCAATGATATTCCATGAGCGGGTCGATAGCACCGGGAGCAAGCGAGGGAATGGAGGCAAGTTTAAGCTCCTTTACCTTAAGATTTAGGAAATGCTGGATCAAGGCAGGAATATCCACTTTTCTCTTTCTTAAAGGTGGCACCCAGATAGGGAAGACATTGAGGCGAAACCAGAGATCTTCACGAAAATTTCCGTTCTGAACCATCTCTTCGAGATTTCGGTTGGTTGCAGCAATTACTCGGATATTCAAGGAGATTGTCTCCGCTCCGCCAACCCGCTCAATTTCTTTGCTCTGTAATACTCTGAGCAAACGCACCTGCGCCTGCGCTGGAAGTTCGCCGATCTCATCAAGGAAAATGGTCCCGTTGTCTGCCCGTTCAAACCGGCCACGTTTCTGTGAGAGTGCACCAGTGAACGCCCCTTTTTCATGGCCGAATAGTTCACTATCCAGCAGTGTGTCAGGAATGGCGCCGCAGTTTACATTAACAAAAGGACCTTCGCTCCTGGGCGATGAATAGTGGATCGCATTGGCAAGCACATCCTTCCCTGTTCCAGTCTCACCAAGAAGTAATACGGGGCTGTCTAAAGACCCGACTTGCTGAACCATCTTCGTCACATCTCTCAGTCCGAAATTTGCACCCACGATTTCATCTCCAGACATCCGTCGAAGTTCACTATGGAGATAGCGGTTATCATCAGCGAGTAAATCGTTAAATTTAAGCACCTCCTTATGCTTTAGGGCGTTTGACATCGCAATGACAAGAGGCTCCTTCAGTAAAAGTACTAACTCAAGATCTTCATTATTAAACGTCTCGCTCCCCACCGACACAAGAACAAGATATCCCAGGGTCTCTTTTGGGGATCTCAGGGTCATGACAATAACGGAGGAGGCTTGCAGTCCATGAAACTTGGTCATTTCCTGGCTTATTGGAAATTTCTCGGGGTTCTGCAAGAGAAATATATCCCGATCGGATGGGGCATTGTCGGCCATCTTTGCTGCAGTTTCAGATAATGGGGTGAGTAAGTCCAGTTTTCCATAATCTGATTCGCTGGCAAAAGCAATTGTCCGCATTGAGTGATAATTTCGATCGTAATGCTGTAAGAAAATGTTTGAGACAGGCATAATCTTCCTCAGAAATTCGAGCAGTTCCCTCATTGCTTCTTCAATCTCTAAATTTCCGCAAATTTTCAGCGTAGCTTCCCGGAACAATTCATTCTGATTCATATCGCTATCAACCTCATATCCTTGATTACTATATATGGTAATTGTGGAAAGATTATCTAATATGACAACTAAAAATTACCATATATGATAAAAAAGAAAAGGGATATTCCGTATCTATCTTGAATCATTGCAAGTAATTTTTGGCACACCCCTTGCTTATACTGAATGTACAGAGTCTACGTGTAATAGCTGTGGTCATCCTCATCATTTGAGGAGTGCATATGCTTCGACTGTCAAGGGGGAGTTATAAATGAATTATCACTACATTGAATTCATGATCAAAGAGCGACAAAGACTGGAGTTGGAAGAGTGCGAGAGAAACCGTATACTTAGCAAGGCTCGAGATCTGGATACCTGTTTTACAGGAAAACAGAAAGTATCTGTCCTCAAATACATATCTATCAGTGTTAGAACCATCTTCAAGCGAAAACAGCATGTTTCTGAATCAGCTTCATCAAAACGAGTTCATTTTGAGACAGGGGGAATGAGCACATGAAATGGTTTGAAATGATACATCTGAGATCAACCGAACCTGAAACAATTCGACTGATGCAAACCGTAGAGCGCTTGATTGATGAAGTAAGAGAGCAAAAGGGCACTCAGGTGGTCAATATGTATCGCTCTGCGGGTTTGGATACAGACCTCAATCTCCATCTATTCCATGACTCAGCAGGAGTGGATAACGAGGGTAGCCGGTTGGGTTTATGCATTGCTCAGATACTCAAAGTATTCGGCATGGTGAAGCACAGTGTCTGGATAGAAATACCAATCAAATAAATCAGGGACAGAGACCATTATGCAACAGATACAAAAAGTTCTTGCTGCCGGGGCGACAGGCTATCTCGGCAGTTATGTCGTGCAGGAGTTCAAAAAGCGTGGCAGTCAATCCTTAGCGGATTATTTCAATGAACTCAACAGTGCACCAAGCAAGTTGTAAAGATGATAAGAAGAGGTATCTCCAAGGATGAGTAAAAGAGAAACAATGGAAAAATCTAATGAAAGGGTGCATCTGCTTTACAACGAGATTTTACTCACTGCGCACGCGTTATTTCAAGACAAGGGGTTTGAGCAGACAACAGTGTGGGATATATGCAGCAGTCTGCAAATCAGTATCACGCAGTTTTGCTCATTTTTTGACTCACTGGACGAAATTCTTGAGATATTGTGGACAGGGGAAATCGTGTATACTGCATAACACCTGAATGCAGTTCCCAGCAGCATTATACCAGATTGGTGCTGATCTCAAGATAAGTAAAATGTTATCGAATGGTTAAGCAAAAACGTGACTATCAATACTGGTAAAGTCGAAAAGAGCTCAACCAATGCAGACATGATATTTTATGGATCACCACTGATGGAAACGGTGGGGAAACGTATAGACTGAAAATATCATTGATATTATCTTGACTCATACAACGAGGTAACCAGAAATGTCCTTTCCTGATCCAACAAAACCCATTGCTACCTGCGCTGCTTCCACTTGCACTGATTGCCCGGTTTCAGAAAAGATACACTGTCATTTTCGGCCAAAGGAACTCATCCATTTTCTGCTGATCAGTTTGCCCGGTTTTGTAATCGGTGGCGCCGCTATGCTCGCCACGGGGATATGGCCTTTGGTAGTTTACCTAGCCATTGTCATTGGCTTCTTTGGATTCCTTGAAATCAGGGTAATGTGTTCCCATTGCCCGCACTATGCTGAAGATGGGTCAACCCTGACCTGCTGGGCCAATCACGGATCTCCAAAGTTGTGGAAATATCGCCCTGGTCCGCTGTCCAAAAGAGAGAAGTTTTGGTTTTTTACAGGCTTTGCCGTCGTCTGGGGGTATCCGCTGCCATTTTTCCTCCAGACCGAGGCCTGGCTCTTGCTGGCACTTTACGTGATGATCAATACGGCCTTTTTTACCACGCTCAGATTTTTTCTCTGCTCAAAGTGCATGAACTTCGCCTGTCCACTCAATACGGTTGATCAGGTTTCGCGCGCGTTATTTTTTCAGCGTAACCCCTCAGTTGCTCACTATTGGGGCAAGGATAAAAGGTTTGACTCATAATACGTCAATTGTCTTGATACCAGCTTTACGGCTGTATTAGATGCACGTTTTGAAGAGCTTAACAAGGAAATTTTCCTCCTTCATGAGCACCTTCCTCTTCAATGGAAGTGTTCTGATTCTAGCTGTCAGGCACGGTGAAAACCCCAGAGTCAAATATGTCAGGTTGAGTCCCGATTTCTACAATTTATGAGCTTGAAAGTGCATGAGTGTGCAAGACTGCCTGGAACCCTGCCGTGATCGAGTTCAGCCAGGGATAACGAGCGAGACATTGTTTTCTGTCATAATTTCGCGGATCCCATCGGGCGGTTCACAATCGGTGACCAGGTATGAGACATCTCTAAGGTGCCCAACTTGTGCCATGGCGCTCTTTTGAAATTTTGAACTGTCAGTTACTAATATTATTTCGCGTGCATTCTCTATCATCCGGCTCATCAGCAATGCTTCTTCATAATGATAATCAAGCAGAAAACCCTCCGGCGATATGGCCCCGATGCCCATCAGAAGATAATCGGTCTGAAAATTGTCGATGAAGTTAATGGCAGCAGGCCCTATTATGCCACCATTGTGGTGGCGGACGCGTCCGCATGGCATCAGCAGCTCAATTTCACTTTTGCTGTACAGGTGGAATGCCGCATGGATATTATTGGTGATGACACAGAGGGCTGATATCCGGGCAAGTTCTTTAGAGACAATCTCCATGGTCGACCCACCGGATACAAACATTGAGTGACCTGGACTGATCATTGAAACGGCGGCGGTTGCCAAACGCTGTTTCTCATCAAGCATGGATATCCTGCGCACATCGTAACTGATATTCACCAGGCTTGAGGCTGATCCGGCACCGCCATGATGCCGGGTCACCAGTTTATCTGTGCTCAGCGCCAGTATGTCCCGACGGATGGTTTGAGTTGAGACATCGTACTTTTCTGCCAGGAATTCAATACTCGCATACCCTTTTCTGTTAACTAAATTCGCTATTCCTTCGCGTCGTTCTTTTACTTTAGTCATGGTATGGGGCTGCTGGCAGATGTTAAGTTTTAGGTTTCTGTTGTCAGCGCATCACAAGGGTTCCATCTTCAGGCATGGAGTACTCCGTATCATAGACCTCGAACTTTATTCCCTGCTTGAACGTCAGCCTGATCGAGTCTTGTTCATGTATGAGTGAAGCGTCTGACTCGTAACGCAGTGAGTCCGCTTCGGGATATCCGAAAACGCGGATTGTTTCAATTCGATTTTCTTTATTAATCTCGCCAGTATGCTGCACGGCTGGGCCTTCAGCAATAACGGCTCCTTGCCTGACGAAGATCGGTATACGTTCCAGCTCCATCTGCAGGGTAATCACCTGACCGCCTTCGAGACGCTCACCGGTGAAATAATTGTACCACACCCCTTCTGGCAGGCAGACAGTGACCCAGCCTCCCTGCTGCAGAACGGGAACGACAAGGAGATGATCACCAAGCATATATTGCAATTCAAAGTTCCAGGTTCGCTGATCTTCGGGGAAAGCCAGTACCATGCTGCGCATTACAGGGAGTCCGGAAACCATGGCCTCGCGCACCTGCCGCTGGAGGTAGGGTATCAACCGGTAGCGCAGCGCCAGCCATTCCCTGGCGATTTCGAGGGTTTCATCACTAAAATACCAGGGTTCGCGTGGGCCGATTCCATGTATCCGACAGAAGGGACCGAAAACACCGGCCTGAAGCCAGCGTATATAGAGCTCATCATCGGGTGGCTGGCCATAAAATCCGCCAATGTCATGCGCATAAAAGGGTGCTCCGCTCATCCCCCAGCTCTGGCCTCCCAGGATTGAACCCGCCAGGCCGCCCCAGGAAGCCTCCGCATCACCACCCCATTGGGTGGCAAACCGTTGGGAACCGGCCCAGCCGCTGCGGGACCAGACCAGGCCCTGACCGAAATGGTCTTCTGAAGCCTGGAAGCATGTCATGTTGTACAGGAGTGGAATGGCATTGTGACAGATAATTCCGGAGTCGCCATTTGAGGTGTAGGCATCCTCGGGAACCTGTTCACCAAAATCTACCTTGAAGACATCCACACCCATATCGTGAAGTTTTCGATGCTGATCATACCACCAGCGTGCCGCCTCCGGAACGGTAAAGTCAAAAAGTCCTGAGTCGGGCAGGGGGGTCAGCACGTCGCCAAATGGCGAAAGGTCAAACTCATACTTATAGGTGCTGCCGTTTGCATCTTTGAGGAACCAGCCCTTTGCGTCGAATTCATCATACAGGGGATTTTTTACCGAGCAGAGCGGGTACTCCCATACACAGAGCTTGAGATCGAGCTCACGCATGACTGAGATAAATTTTTCAGGTTCAGGGTAGCGGGCTGGATCCCACTCAAAATAGAAACGGCTATCCGTGTCAAGCCAGGCACGCCCGTCCAGTGTGTATACGTCACAGGGTATCTGTTTTTCCCTGATGGTTCGGGCGATCTCTTCCGCCTCTTCAAAGGTCTCGTAATATGCTCTTGAGATCCAGTTGCCGAGGCTCCAGAGCGGCACATCTCCGGTTCGTCCGGTGATGTCCGTGTAGCGTTTAATCAGCTCGGCAGGTGAATCACCGGCTATGAAAAAGAGGTCAAGAACCTTGTCCTCAACATGGGCTGCATAACTCCAGTTGGACCATTGTGGATATCCCGCCCCATGGGTGATCCGTGCGGTTGTGTGAATAAAGACGCCGTATCCTGCTGTTCCTTCCGGACCATTCGTACCGTTGGGTGTCCAGCAAAATGGTGCATTTTTATAGCACACCTCAGCATTGACACCAAGGGAATCCTCAGCCCAGCTTGTCAACTTCTGGCCGCGCTTGTTCAGGGTGGCATATTTTTCACCGAAACCGTATATGGGTGCTCCCGGTTGCAGTGCAATCGAAAAGAACCAGCCATTGTCGGTACGGGCAAAGGGCGGGATGCGAAAGCGCCTGACAAAATGACCATCGGGAGATGGCTGGACAACAGCCTTGTTGTTTCGCCTGAAGGTGAAGTTCAAAGGACCTGCTTCAGTGTCGCTCACCTCTGGCCCGGGAGCAAGGCGCACTTCTCCCTCTCCACAGCGAATGATATGAAGATCATCCTCGGTTGAGTATGAAATCTTTTTGCCGGCAGGTGTTCCGACGATTATCGGGTAGGTATTCACCTCCTCATCACCCAGCCTCAGCCTGAGAATATCTTCGTCCCAGAAACTGATCTCAAGGGTACCCTCGCTGGTAGAGAACAATACGCTGTCATCCAGGATTTTAGAGAGTTTCAAGTCGGTTATTGGAGGGAGTTGTTGCGGGTCCATTTCATCTGCTCATAATAATATCGTCAAAGGCCATGGCGGGCAGTCTTGGTCAACTGCCTGCCATGAAGGGATATAGCTACATGTTCAAAAGGAATTCAGCCTCCAGCTTTTCTTCTGCCATCTTAATTGCAGCCTTGTACTCATTGAGAAGCTCTTCACCTTCTTTCCCATACTTGTCAGTATACCATTTCTGCAGCGGAGCAGCTGCTGCACGGAAGGCATCTTTTTCCTCTACAGTCGGAACATAAATATCTCCGCCGGCCTTCTTGAATTGTTCATATGCTTCTATGGCGCGACGTTTCGGGAACGCAAAACAGACTTGGCCTAGGTCGTGAAATCCATCATTGACAATCCGCTTCTGCTCAGGCGTCAAGGCCTGGTATGACTCCTCGTTCATGATCCACAGGCTTGCCATGTAGGCATGACCATCAAGCGTCAGGTATTTGATATGTTCATGGAACTTCATTCCGACAATATCTGTGATTCCGTTTTTAGAACCATCGATAACGCCAGTAGCAAGCGAGGTGTAAACATCAGGCCAGGCAACAGGTGTTGGTGATGCACCCAGGTTCTTGACCAGGGTCTGCTGGAGGGGGGAGTTTATCGTTCTGATACGCAATCCTTTCATATCCGCCGGTGATTTGACCTGTTTTTTTGTGTTGGCAATATTACGCCAGCCACCGGTATTGGTCATGGTCATGATCCTGGGGCCGCCTTTTTTCAGGACATGCTGACGAATGACGTTGAGGAACGGACCGGTCAGGACTTCTTCCGCTACTGCATCGCTATCCATCATGTACGGCAGGTCCATTACCTGCAGTTCCGGAAAGGCAACTGAGATTCCGCCGATAGTCATCTGGTGGATCTGGATGATATTGGCCTGTGTGGACTCATAACATTCTGCTGCGTTGCCGCAGAGCTGGGCTCCCGGATACACTTCAACAACGATTTTGCCATTGGAGCGGGCCTCAACATAATCCTTAAACACGAGGGCGCCGTCGTAATCTTCATCATTGGTGTTCGAGAGATGCACAACCCTTAGTGTATGGTCCGCCGCGTAAACGGCAGTGATGCCGAATGCAAAGATGCAGACTATAAGTGCTACCATTACCTTTTTCATCTGATACTCCTCCTCTTTGAGATTAGAAATTCATAAAAATTAACCGCCTACCCCGCGCAGCAGCCAACTGGCGGCTGACGGTACATCGAGATAACCGAGCCATTTGGGAATGGACATGGTTAAAATGGGAAAATATGAAATAAGAAAAATTACCAGAAACTCCACCGCCAGAAAGGGGATCATTTCTATGGCTATCTTCTCAAGGGATTCGCGGCTTAATCCGGCAGCTACGAACAAGACCAGTCCCATCGGCGGCGTGGCCAGGCCGACGGTGACGTTGACACACATGACGATAGCAAAATGGAGCGGGTGTATGCCAACCTGTGCCATGGCCGGTCCCAGGATGGGGCCGAGTATGAGGATTGCCGGCCCGGCATCAAGAAACATCCCGACGATGAACAGTAAAATGTTCACCATGAAAAATACAGCATACGGATTTTCGCTGACTGACAATACCATCCGGGCCATCTTCTCCGGAGTATGATAGAAGCTGACAATCGAAGCAAAACTAACCGCCGCACCAACGAGCATCAGGATGACCCCGGACGATATCGCCGCAGAGGTAAACACGCGGGGTATATCCTTAAACTTCATCTGCCGTGTGCTCAGGGCAACAATCAGAGCATAACCGGCTCCAACTGCCGCTGCTTCGGTCGGGGTAAATATTCCCGCCAGGATACCGCCGAGCATGATAACTGGTGTCATCATCGGAATGGCGCCATCCCACAAGGCCCTGCCCCGTTCGCTCCAGGACATGGGTTCGTTAGCCACCGGAAAATTCCGGACTTTTGCCAGGTAGGCGGTCATCGCCATTAACCCCAGACCGATGGCTATTCCTGGCACCAGACCGGCTGCAAAGAGACCGGCTACCGATACATTCATGACAAAGGCATACAATATCATCAGGCCGGATGGTGGGATAATCGGTCCGATTACCGAACTGGCAGCGGTAACTGCAGCTGCAAACCGTCGCGTATATCCGTTCTTCTCCATAGCCGGAATCAGCATTGATCCAAGGGCAGATGTGTCGGCTACCGCTGAACCTGACAAGCCGGCAAAAAGCATGGAGGATGCTATATTGACATGGGCGAGACCTCCCCGCCGGTGACCGAGAAAAGCCTGGGCCAGTTTCACAAGGTTCTTGGTAATTCCGCCTTGATTCATAATTTCACCGGCGACAATAAAAAACGGCAGGGCCAGCAGGGGAGGGCTGTAGATGCCATTAAAAAGACGTGAATATAAGAGTTTCAGAAACATCAATTTGCCGTCGATAACGAAGGCCAGACCCGGCCCAAGCAGCAGCGAAAAGACAACCGCCAGACCGCCGAACATCATGACGAGGAAAATAATGAAGTACATCATAGGGCAACCTCCTCTGAAAGTTCATGAATTGTCTTATCTTCAGCATTCCGGGTGCCTTCCGGGTCGATAACCCCATGTAAATCCTTGCATATTCCTTCAACGGCGGCAAGAATCAGTAGCAGCCAGGCGGGGGGCATAATTGCGTAGACCCACGCCTTGCTGATTTCCAGTGCAGGTAGTTCTATACGGCTCCCCCCCTTGTACATCTCCCAAGCATAATAGAAACAGACGATGGAGATGACGATAACAATGGTATGAAAAAGACAGCGGAGAAAAAACTCAACCCGGTTCTTGCGGAGCTTGTCCCTTAAGAGCATCATGCTGATGTTGAGACCCTTTCGGTAGGCAACAGGAAGAATGATGAACGTTATCCAGACCATCATCCACAGTGACGCTTCTTCAGACCATGACAGGGCGTTGTTGAGCACATAACGATAAAAGACCTGGACGATGTTAAGCAGGGTTATTGCCAGAAGCATCATCCAGGCAAAAGTGACAGCTACTTTTTCTACCAGGTTATTAACCGTACCCAGCATGAGCTCAACTTTCTGTAGTATTTTCATACACTTTTCTCCTTATACAGGCCAGCAAGGATCTGTTATTTTGTCAATTCAACAACCTCGATATCAAGGTGGTCAGCCAGAATGCGCAGCGGCGGCCGATGTTCTCCGTAGACAATAGCGGTGTGATGTTCGAGACCGGCTCGCATCAGGTTCTCCAATACTTCGGCCACCGGACTGTCAAGCCTGGCAACACCCGCAGTGCCGGAAAAGGCCAATGGTGCTCGAATCATTTCACCTCCACCGATAACCATAGTAGTTTTATCATGACCTTTACTGATTCGAGCCATTGTAAAACGACCCGGTTTCAAAGGGAATTCGTTGAGCAGCGGGAGTTTTCGATTGGAATGAATGGTGGCCTTAACCGGGACTTCAGGGTCGGCCATCTGTACCGGTGCCTGCCCGCAATGCCAGAAAACGCAGGTATCAGTCTCTGCATCAATGTCAACCAGATCTGTATTGAAAGCGGGCTCTCCAGCCAACCTTTGGAGAATAAGGGAGGTTATGACGCCATGGACATCAGCTTCACAGCCGCCGGGAATAAAATGTTCATTGAGCAGGGCCACTGCACCACAGGCGGCAGCACCATAGTGGGTAAAGAATTCGGGCCAGCAGCGAACAGCCAGTCCTGCATAGTTTCTCTGGCTAATGAGCCGGCGCATGCCCTCGTATGCTTTCAACGATTTGAGTGTTACTTCACGATCCATATCTGCCAGATTGACCATAACCTTGCGGCGGTCTTCATAGTGCGGCAGTGCAACCGAATCATCAAGCTCCTTAACCGTATCGAGGAATTCAATCAAGTCATGTTCCTCAATTTCAATGCCGAAAAGCTCCTTGCATTCACGGTGACTGAACATACAGGCATCAAAGCCATCGGGGTGTTGACCGATGACTCCAATCCGAACATCTGCCAGGCTTCGCCTTACTGCAGCAGCCCGGACAAAATCACTTATGCGCGAAATGACACCTTTATCGGATGGAGCGCCGTGTACAAAATCATATCTGAGGTGGGCTCGGGAGAGCGCGTGTGCGGCGAGGTTGATGCCGCAGAACGAGTTGAGACGCAAACGGCCACCAGTTCGGGGTTCAGGAAAAGACCACATGACCAGGGGGGCGTCCAGCTGCCGGGCAATCTCCATGGTCATTGCCGCATCAGTGAAGGTAACCTGGAGCAATAAGACGATGTCGAGACGTTCTCTCTTCAATGCGGTAAGCGCTTCTGTTACCTCATCTGCATCGAAAAGCAGTTGCTGTGTACCGATAATCTCAATATTCAGACCATTCAAGGCCTGCAGGGCCTCAGCCTGGATTTGGTGGGCAAAAGAAACATCGAAGGTGCTGCGGCCAACCGCGAGGACGCCGATACGGGGTTTGATTGTTTTCATCTTACCTTGCTCCTGTCCATCACATATGAGCCGCCAGACGGCAATTGATTAATATGAGTGTAACCAAAGTGACACATTATTTGCGTAGTGTCAATAATATTCAAAAAAAACTTGATATTTTTCGATAAATGTCGTTTTATCAACAAAAGAAGGCGCGTTTTTTACAATTAAATTTACATTTTTCCAATTTTATTGATCAAAAGATCAGTAAATCTAGTACTTTCCCTACTACTTGAACCGATAACCCAGGAGGTTACCCCATGAACCCATGCAACCTGAACCAACTCGGTATTAATCGTGAAACACCGTGGGCCGTCGGGCATTTCAATATCCACAATCAGGAGTTTATTCGGTCGGTCGTCAGGGCTGCGGAACAGGAACGCTCGCCAGCAATTCTCGCAGTGGGCATGATGTCTATTAAGTATATGGGCCTCGCGCCACTGATCAGCTCCTGCCAGATTATCTGCAGAGAAACCGATGTCCCCGTTGCCATTCACCTGGATCATGCCCGGGACCTTGGCGTTGTTAAAGAGTCACTGGATCTCGGCATCAATTCGGTTATGTTTGATGGATCTGCATTGAGCTATGAAGAAAATGTAAAAAAAACAACAGGTGTGGTCAAGATGGCCCATGACTGTGGAGCGACTGCAGAAGGCGAGATCGGTATTGTCCCCCATGGCGATGCAACAGTAAGTGATGCTGACATGACCGATCCTGCCAGAGCAGTTGAGTTTGCCGAACGCACCGGCGTTGATTTTCTGGCAGTCTCCCTGGGAAGTGTTCACGGTATGAAGAGCGCTGGAACGTCACTCAACCAGGATCTTCTGAAGACACTTCACCAGCAGATCGCGGTTCCGCTTGTCCTCCACGGCGCATCCGGAGTTGTCAATGAACACATCTCAGCTTCAGTGGCTAATGGAATACGAAAAATTAATGTAAATACAAACCTTAAGGTTGTTTTAAAGGATATGCTTTCCGCTCACCTTGTAGAGAGCCCGGATAGTGACCTGTTGGAGGATCTGGAGATGGGTATGGAAGCTCTTACTGCTTCGGTTGCAGAAAGAATGAGGTTGTTTGGTTCCAGTGGAAAAGGCTGAACCAGAAGCTACGAGACCCTGGGTCGAGTCGGCATTGTGCGGTAGCCATTGCTATTGATCGAGTAGGTCAGTGATAAGAACCGGCATAGAGAGAGCATTGGGTAATGACGATTAAAAAAACTCCATTCGGTAAATTCTGGAACAGGGACGTTACTTGCTATACGCTGGAGAACCCCGGGGGTATCTCGGTAAACATTCTCGATTACGGCGCCATTATTCAATCCCTGAATGCACCGGGTCGGGATGGTTACGCAGATATCATCCTTGGTTTTGACACCCTCTATGATTACCTGGAAGGGCATCCTTTTTTCGGTGCAATAGCAGGACGGGTGGCAAACCGTATACCAGATGGACGGTTTTCCATCGACAGAACGGAGTATCAGATCAGTGTCAACGCTCCATTTGATAACCACCTTCATGGCGGATTCAGGGGATTTGACAAATATGTCTGGGATAGTGAGACATTTACAGATGGTGATACCATGGTTCTTCGTCTTCACAGAATCAGTCCTGACGGCGAGGAAGGCTATCCCGGTAAATTGGATACCACCATAACCTACACTTTGAATTCAGAAAACGTCATGGGATTCGAGGTAGCAGCAACCGTCGATAAACCCACCATTGTCAATATTGTGCAGCATTCCTACATAAATATGGCCGGACATGATACAGGAGATGTCACGGGCCAGGAACTCAGCATTGCCGCAGACATGGTGACCCCCACGAATGACCGAATCTGCCCCACCGGTGAGATCATGGATGTTACCGGTACGCCCTTTGATCTTCGTCAATCAACAGTGCTGGGAACTGTATTTGAGAGGACCGACGGCGTGTTTGATATCAATTATGTTCTGGATTCGACAAAAACAGGGTTGAAACCCTGTGCCCGTTTTGGTGATCCAAACTCAGGTCGGGTTATGACCATTGCTACAACGCTGCCGGGTGTACAATTTTATAACGGACACAAAATTTTTGAGCAGAATCAGGTGGGAAAAGGTGGATACCGTTATCCCCGGTGGGCCGGAATCTGCCTGGAAACGCAGGGATTTCCTAATGCGGTCAACCATGACAACTTCCCATCCATGGTGGTACGGCCAGGGGAACTATACAGCCATAAAACCACCTATGCTATTTCGCATACCTGATTGTTAACAATTTACCTGGATTGATAACGAGACGTATATTTATCAGCTGCTGTCCTCGTCATGTCTTTTTTAAGAACCTGTCAACCGCTGCTCTATCAGGAGTACCCAGACTGCCGCCAAAGCTCAGGCATTTGAGTGATGCTGTTGCGCCGGCAAAGCGCATTGCATCTTTAATTTTCATTTTTTCGGCGAGTGCCGCAGCAAATGCACCATGGAATACATCTCCTGCACCGCAGGTATCTATGGCTTCAAGCTGTTCTGCCGGACAAGAGCACATGACTCCTTTTGCATCCAGCCAGTAACTTCCTTTGTCACCAGCGGTAACAGCGACCCAGGCCCCGCTTTTCCGGTGAGCACTCTGTAATGCTTTTCCAATGTCTCTTTCATCGGTGTAGGTCTGCAGACCTTTTTCGCTGAAGACTGCATAGTCTGCCAGGCCGATCAGGTGGCTGGTATCGATCGGTGAAATATCTGCATCGATGAGGCCTGGAACATTATGTTTTCGAGCACGTTTCAATGCTTCTTCCGCACCCTCAGGCCAGCGCACATCGGTAAGCACAAAATCCGCACTGGCAATAATCTCTTCCGGCAGCCATGACGGATCAGGGTCAAGGTGTTTGGAAGAAAAGTTGATGATTTGCCGCTCTCCATCCTGGTCGACCACAACGGAAGAGACCTGTGAGGATTGACCATTGATATACCGTATTGCGCTCACGTCCACCCCGCATCGTGCCATTCTTGCGGTCAGCTCCCGGCCGACATCGTCAGCTCCCAAACGCCCGAGAAAAACAGCATCGTGCCCCAGAGCAGCTGCAGCTATACTGGCAGCAGCTGCCGGCCCACCAGGCGCTGCGACATAGTTTTCAGCAAAAATCTTGCCGCCGCCAGCCGGTAAATGATCTACCTTGAAAAGGTGGTCAAGGCATGCGAGTCCAACACATACAATCCTGGCCATGTAACGTCTCCTCGTAAATCACCAGCCCGGAGAAGCATAGAGCCTTCTCCTGCTGGGTTGGAATCAAGATAACCGGGTTTATCAATTACAAATCAACAATCAGGGTTTCAACTCACCCCACCGATGGAAATATGTTTTGTTTCCAGGTAGGCGTCAATACCTTCACTTCCGAGCTCTCTTCCCCAGCCGCTTTGCTTGAATCCGCCAAACGGGCAATTGCTTGTGGAAGGAACCGGGTCATTTATTCCGACAGTTCCCGCCTCCAGTGATTCTGCAACCCGAAGGGCGCGGTTGAGATCAGTGGTATAGGCATATGCAGCCAGTCCAAATTCGGTATCGTTGGCTTTACTGAGAACTTCTTCCTCATCGTCAAAAACATATACAGCGGCAACCGGAGCAAAGATTTCCTCATGCCGACAGGTGGCATCTTCCGGTATATCAACAAGTAAGGTCGGTGTAATAAAGTTCCCCTGGTCACCATATCGCTTGCCGCCGGTCAGGACACGTGCGCCTTTGCTGGTTGCGTCCTCAACAAAGCCGAGGGCTGTGGCAAGTGCCTTTTCATCAACCAGTGGTCCAATATCAACACCTGGTTCCAGGCCGCTGCCCACTTTCAACGCTTCCAGCTTTTCTACCAGAGTGTCTATGAAACGTTCATAGATAGGACGCTGAACATAGATCCGGTTTGAAGCGATGCAGGACTGACCATTGTTGCGAAATTTGGTGACGAGTGCTCCCTCAATGGCCTGGTCAAAATCTGCATCTGCAAAGATAATTAAAGGTGCATTCCCTCCCAGCTCAAGTGATAATTCGGTACATTTTTCTGCTGCCCCACCAATGAGCTTTTTCCCGACCTCGGTTGAGCCGGTGAAACTGATTTTCCGGCACTTGGAATAGTGGAGCATCTCGTTGGCGATATCGGATGCCTGTCCGACAACAACCTGAAAAACACCTTTCGGCAGACCGGCTGCCTCAACACAGCGAGCAAGTTCAATTGCGGAGAGCGGGGTGGCACTTGCCGGTTTGAGAACCACCGGGCAGCCAGCTGCAAGAGCCGGTGCAACCTTGCGCAGGGCCAGTACCAGGGGGAAATTCCAGGGCGCAATTGCCCCGACCACTCCAACCGGCTGTCTGATTATCATGTGGCGTTTTCCTTCTGCCTGGTTCGGAACCACGCGTCCATAAGCTCTTCGGCTCTCCTCTGCAAACCACTTCAGGTGATCGATGGACATTGCCACCTCGCCTGCGGCCTGGTTCAGGGGTTTACCATTTTCCATGGTAATAAGTTTTGCTACCTTATCAGCCCGTTTGGCTAGTTCGTCCGCAATAGCCAGCAGGTATTCACCGCGCGCCAGTGCTGTCAGTTTTTTCCAACCGGAAAAGGCGGCTTCAGCGTCTTCAAGTGCCTTCCTCACACCATCCCGTTTCACGGTGGCCACTTCTGCAAATACCATCCCGGTTGCAGGATCAAGTACGGACAGGTGTTCCTCGCTATCCTGCCAGGTTCCGTTGAGCAATAATTCATAACGATCCATTATGTCTACTCCCTCGCGAGAAAATGATCTCACGACTGTAATGACCTTCTCTTTTTAAATTGATTATATTCAACCGCCTCCGATCAGCGGCAGGAGAGTAACCCGATCACCGGTTACAAGAGGATGGCTGAAGGTACTGCCTTTACCATTGACATATACCGAACCAACCTCATGCTGTTCAATAGTGAGGTGTTGTAAAAGAGTGTCTACTGATGCAGGTTCTACCAGGTTAACCGTGGCCTTGCTGAACCTGTTGTCTTGAAGAGGGCTGTATAAGGTTACCTCAACTTCCATCCGTTATTCTCTGAAATTCATGTGCACTGCTCACTGTATGTACCGGAACACTGGGTATTCAATGTGCTGAAAATTAATGCTGGTCACCCATGTCCGGTACAATCTGGAACATGGGTGACTCGTTTCAGAACAAAAGTCTCAGGGTCTTAATCTATATCCGATTCACGGATAATCAATCACCAGTCACCAAATCTCAAGGATCAGAGCAGCCACAACGACAGGGCAGGAACGAAGGCAATGACCAGTACGACTATCAACATCATTGCCACAAATGAAATGACATGACGCGATATGTCCATAACAGATGCGCCGGTAACGCCTGACACCACGAACAGATTGAGCCCCATCGGTGGGGTGATAAAGCCGATACCAAGCGATGTAATCATAAAAATGCAGAAGTGAATCTCGTTCATACCGATTTCCTGAGCCAGGGGCACGAGCAGCGGCGCCAGGATGACGATGTTGGGTGTGGTTTCCATCACACAGCCCGCGACCATGAGGATAATCATCATGATTATAACAATAAGGATGGGGTTAGTGGTAAGGGCGGTCATGGTATAAACGAAAAACTGGGGAACCTGGAGCGAAGCCAGGGTCTGGGCCAACGGCAGGGACATTGCTATGATTGGAACAATAACGCCATTGACCTTGGCTGAGCTTTCCAGCATCGCAGGAAAATCCTTCAGTTTCAGTGTACCCTGAAATAATCCAATGATGATGGTGGTCATGACCGCCACTGCGGCCGATTCAGTCGGGGTAAATATTCCCGAATAGATTCCGCCCAGGATGATGAACGGAATAAGCAGAGCCCAGCGTGCCGTATAAACGGTTCGCATCCAATGTTTAAAATTAAAACCGATATTTGAATTTTCATACCCTTTGACCTTGTTTACCAGCGTATTGGTGAGCATCACCGATGACAGGATCAACACACCGGGAACCGCGGCTGCAAGAAAGAGGGTAGAAGCTGAAATTCCAAGGACAAGGCCGATGATGATGTAGGCAATCGACGGAGGAATAAGGATACCGGTACAGGCTCCGGCGGCCACCAGGGCGCAAGCATAGCCTTTGGGGTAGCCTCTGTCGACGAGCCGATCGATGGTGATTCGGCTTATGGCTGCCGCATCCGCAGCATCGGAACCGGAGATGCAGGCAAAAAAGCCGCACCCGAGCACCGTCGATGTTCCAAGACCAGCGCGCTGCCAACCCATGGTGGCTTCAGCCACCTCAAGCAGTTTAAGGGAAAGCCCCGTTCGAACCAGTACATCACCAGTAAGGATGAACAGTGGAACAGCAATGAGGGCAAATGAATCCACTCCATCAAAGAGCGCTTCGCCAAGGAGTTCCGGCGGCAGGACTTCAGTGAAGAGCAGCATTGCAAGCGAACCGAGTCCGATGACTGTCCAGATCCGAACGCCAAGCAGAATCATGATGATCATTCCAATCAGTGGCAGATAAAATCCCCACCCCAACACTAAATCAGGCTGTTGCTGCATGTATTGATACATTATTTTCTCAGCTCCTATCAATCAAAGAGTTTGTTTCCCTCAAATACAGGGCGGCCTGCCTTCAGATCACTCCAGTCTCGCCGTATGGACTGCAGCAGACGAAAAGTCATCATCAGGAACCCGAGTGGAACAGCGGCCAGAAACCATGCCTGGCTGATTCTCAGCCCATGGGTGACCGAACCGAAATGGATGGAATTGAGTACCGACTCCATGGACATCCAGATGGCCAGCACGGCAAGAATCAAGGTCATGATATCGCCAAAGATATAAACAATTGATTTCATCCGTTGGGATAAAAGGTGGAGGATTACATCAATGCGAATATGGGCGCGATCTTTGATAGCATAGGAGGCACCGATCCAGGCAATATAGATAAAGGCGTAACGAGCGATTTCCTCAGCCCAGATCGATGAATATGAAAGCAGGCTTCGCCGCACCACCTCCATAAAAACAGTACTGACGATCATGGCATATAACGGTAA